>Ga0102962_1000540_pt1 | contig 17586 bp, 12 predicted proteins | sample SalPonF2_C_D2_MG_FD_84519 | JGI IMG/M metagenome (GOLD analysis project Ga0102962, IMG submission 84519) | Salt pond soil microbial communities from South San Francisco under conditions of wetland restoration - Salt Pond MetaG SF2_C_D2_MG ...
CCGCTGAGCGAGCCCGCCGCGGGGCGGGCCAAGGTGATTCTCATCGAACCGGACTGGCTGGATGGCTTGCCGGTTCCGCCGCGGGATAGCGAGCCGCGGTCATACGACGGCGAGGACAGCCTGATTCGTCTTGCGCTGAGCAGCGGCACGACCGGGCGGAGCAAGATTATTGCGGTCAGCTTAGCGCGCTTATTACTGCTTTGCGAAAATACCAGTGCGCTGTGGCGACGTAATGGTAGGGAGATGACTCTTTTGCCCCTATCCGCTCAGCTTGCCTATATCAATTTGATTTACCAATTACTCAGTGGCGGCACGCTGTTTTGCGGGGAGTTTGAGGACCGTCCAGCGCTGCTCAATTTATTTCAAGTCGAATACGTGTTCGGGTCCCCGATGCAGTTGCTCGGGCTTTGTACGCAGCTGAGCGGCGAGGATACGTACGGCGGCTCGCTGAAAATGGCGATCTATCTCGGAGGTCAGGCATCGCCTCGCCTGCTAGACCGGGTCCGGTCCGTGTTGTGTTCCTCGGTGGTGTGTTTGTACGGCTCCACGGAGGTGGGTGGAGTCTCGCTGTTTCATGTCAACCAGGGGAGCTTCTTGTCCGGTGAGGCCGGCTACGTTGCGCCGGAAGCGCAGGTGCAGATTGTGGATGAACAGCATCGGCCACTCGGTTCTAATCGAGAAGGTACAGTGAGGACGCGAACATCTCATATGGCGACCGGTTATTACGCCGACGAAGAGGCAACGCGGTGCTATTTTCGCGATGGCTGGTTTTATCCCGGCGACCGCGGCTGGTTGCGCGAGGACGGCATGCTGGTACTGACCGGGCGCGAGAAAGAACTGATTAACCGCGGTGGCGTGAAGGTGGACCCTGCGGCTATCGACCAGCGGCTACTCGATTACGAGGAAATCGAGGATGCTGCGGCTTTCGGGTTCGAGAATGCCATGGGAATGGAAGATGTGGCCGTGGCTGTAGTGCTGAACCGGGAAATCGCCACCGAGACCGTGCGCAAAAGCCTTGTTCAATCGCTGGGCCTGTCCTACAGCCCGAGTGCTTTCGTGTGCGTCGACGTGATCCCGCGCAACGAAATGGGTAAGCCCGTCAGAGCAGCGCTGCGCGATCGATACGCGGGAAAACTGCGCGCCTATGCGAAGCAACGATGACACGTGCAAGGGCGCTGACACCTGAAGGACGCGTGGCAGAACAATGAAATTGCCCAGCGTGAAAAACAAGTCCTCATGGCGGCGCTTCGTACTCGGTTATATGGTGAATGTCGCGAGGACTTTCCGGGCTGTTTATTGCAACTGCAGCTTCTTCGACAAGTTGTGCCGTTAGCCTGAGTGGTTCCGTTGCCGGTGGGATAGCATGATGGTGTCCGGCCTTGTCGGGGGGCAAAAATGGTCAAGGCCTATCGGCTGTGGCGCCTGCCAGTGGGCTGATTCCTTTCAGAGGATACCCAAGACAATGAAAACTAATCTCATCGACCACTTGTACTTCCGCGCCAAGGCACAGCCCCGCGCCATCGCCATTCAGCGCTTGGACGGGGCGATCAGCTACGGGCAGTTGCTCAGCCTTGTGCGTGGTATCGCCTATAAGCTCAGGCAAGAGGGCGTTGCGCCGGGGCAGGTGGTGCTGACGCGCCTGCTCGATCAGCAGACGGAATGGCTGCTGACGCTGGCCATCATGCACGAAGCGGCCATCTCGTGCTCCGCGCACGGCGCGACACCTCCGCCTTCGAATCTCGATCCCGACGTCATCATCACGGGCGCGCCGCTGAGCGAGGCCGCCGCGGGGCGGGCCAAGGTGATTGTGATCGGCGGGGATTGGCTGAACGCGTTGCCGGCGCTATCAACCGTGTTCAAGGCACGTTTCTACGACGGGGAAGAGAGCGTGGTGAGGCTCATGTTGACCAGTGGTACGACTGGACAAAGCCAGATCCTGGGCATGAGCATCCGGAGTTTGCTTTTGCGTTGCCAAAACAGCACCGTGCTATGGAACGCGGGCGGAAGAAAGCTCGTTATGTTGCCCCTGTCCACCCTGGCAGGCTATGTCTATGCGGCCAGCGAATCTCTCCGCGGCGGGACGTTTTTCTGCTCGAAGTTTGCCGGTGTTCAGGCGTTGCTGGATGTCTTTCAAATCGAATACGTGTTCGGTTCTCCCATGCAGTTGCTCGGCGTGAGTGAGCAACTCGGCGAGCGCCTCATTCGGCCTGACTCATTGAAAATGACCATTTACATGGGTGGGCAGGTTTCGCCGCGCTTGCTAGACAAAATCCGGCTGACCATGGCTCCGTCAGTGGCATGTCTGTATGGAGCTACGGAGGTGGGGGCAGTCGCGCTATATACGCTCGATCTCGAGAATTCCTTATCGGGTGAGGCGGGTTATGTTTTGCCGGAAGCGAGGGTTGAAATCGTAGATGAACGGCACCAAGCGCTAGGTGCCAACCGGGAAGGGGTGGTCCGGGTACGCACTCCGCAGATGTCCAGCAGCTATTACGCCGACGATGAGGCCACGCAGCGCCATTTCCGCGATGGCTGGTTTTATCCCGGCGACCGTGGCTGGTTGCGCGAAGACGGCATGCTGGTGCTGGCCGGGCGCGAGAAGGAGTTGATTAACCGCGGCGGCGTGAAGGTGGACCCGGCCCTGATCGATCGGCAGTTGCTCGATTACGAGGAAGTCCAGGATGCCGCGGCTTTCGGGTTCGAGAATGCCATGGGGATGGAAGATGTGGCGGTGGCCGTTGTGCTGAACCAAGAGATCACCGTCGACAGTGTGCGCAACGGCCTTGTTCAAGCCTTGGGGTTGTCGTACAGCCCGAGTGCTTTCGTGCGCGTCGAGGCCATTCCCCGCAACGAAATGGGCAAGCCCCTAAGAGCAGCGTTGCGCGATGAATATGCTGAGAAGCTGCGTGCTTATGCTGGGCAGACGTAGCGACTCGCGGCGGAAAGCGGACTCGCTGTTGCCGCTCCGAGGGGTCGGATCCTCATGAGCGCAGGAATGTCGTGGCTGGCAGATTATTGTTGCCGAAGTACTCAGCGGTTAGAAGTCCTTGCGTTATGCCTTGCACTGCGGGGAGCCGCGTTTACCGAATGGATTTCTATTGCTGAGTGAGCACTACCGTACGTGGGCGGCAGCGCATAAGCCGAAAGTAGAAATCAGGCGCCGGTCTGTTACGCTAGCGCACGGCTGGGCTTTCTTGCGACCTCTGGACGCGGGGGAAACCAGTCACACCGTGACCAGGCAGTCACTCCGGCCGCGCTTTTCCCATCCTTTGGAGCCCGCGGTATGCCACTCGACAGAGCGATGAGTCCAGGACGGGTATCCGTTAGCTTTGTGTGCGACTGTGGCCGCCTGGAGGCCCAGACAGTGCTGCTGGCCGCCTCGCTTCGCCAGCATGAGCGTTCATTGAAGTTGGTGGCTGCCGTGCCGAGCACCCTGCCGAAAGCGACGGGCGCCGTTCTGGAATCACTGGGTGTGGAGCAGGCGCCGATCGACAACCCCGTAGCACCGGATTACCCCATCGGCCACAAGGTGGCCGCACTCGCTGCTGGCGAGGCTCGCGGCCTGCGCTTGTTCGTGGACAGCGACGCGCTGTGCCTGAGTGCGCTCCGGTGGACGGAGGTGCAGCGGGCGGCTTTTGCCGCCAAGCCCGCCGACATTGCCACTTTCGGCAGTGACGAACTCTGGCAACGCCTTTATGAGCGTTTCGGGTTGCAGTTGCCGGCCGAGCGTGTGGTGGCCACGGTGAGCGATCAGCTCATGTTCCCCTATTTCAACGCCGGCATGATCGCGACGACCGAGGCGGATGCTCTGAGCAGGACGTGGGCGGAACTGTGTCGTGCGATCGACGCCATGGAGGACATCGAGCCGCGACGCCCGTGGCTGGACCAGATCGCCCTGCCGATCGCGCTTGCCCGTCTCGGGCTGGATTTCCAGTCTCTGGGCGAGGTGTGGAACTATCCCGCGCACGTCAAGCCCGTCATGGAGCAAGCGCAACTGGTGCATTACCACCTGCCGTCGGTGGTGCGGCGTGAGCCCGCGCTGCGGGCTTGCGTCGCGCGGCTTATGTCTGCTTATCCGGCTATAAGCGCCGTGCTGGAGGCGGATGCCGACTGGCGCCCCGTTCTGGCGGCAGTGGCGCGCCCGCGCCGCGCGTGGTCGATGCCGGTGCGCTTGTCAGCTCGTCTTGCGCGCCCGCCCCGCATCGCTAGGGGAGGGCGCGACACCCGCGACCTGATTATCAGCGGGTTGCCGCGCAGCGGCACCAGCTTCGTGTGCAAGCTGCTGGATGGCTTCGCCAACGTGGCCGTGGTCAACGAGCCGCAGGTACTGTTCGAGGGCTTGCGCTACGGTCCGCAGCCATGGACGGTGCCGCTGCTGCATGCGGACCTGCGCGTGCGCATCGACGCTGGCGAGGCGGTGGAGAACAAGGTGGACAGCCGCGGGCAGCTGACCGAGGATACGGCGGTCGATGAGCGGCGGATGCTTGTGCAGCCTGAGGTGCGGGATCGCCGCTGGGTGCTGGCGACGAAGAATACGCTGGCTTACATGGCGCGGCTGGAGGGCATTTTGCGCCTGATGCCGCGGGCACGCGTGATATTGTGTGTGCGCCATCCGCTGGATACGCTGGCGTCGTGGAAATCCACATTTGCCCATTTGGCAGACGGGAATCCGAGCGAGGTGCCCGTGGGCGGGTTGGCCGATCCTTTTCTGCCGGCGCACCTGCGCGACGGGCTGCAGGCGTTGGCGGCATTGCCGGACGCGGCGGTTCGCCGCGCCGCGTGGTGGAGGCTGCTGGCTGAGGAGCTCTGGCGCTGGCGTGACCGCGTCGTCATCCTGCGCTACGAGGATTTGGTCAATGACCCGGCCCGTGAGCTTCGGCGTGCGCTCGGGCCCTTCGGGCGAAGTGCGGGGCGTGCGCCGGCGTCGCTTGTGCCCTCGGCGGTGAGGACAGCGCGGCGCAAGTCATTGGAGCCGGCGGATCATCGGGCGGTGCGTGCGCTGTGCGCCGACATCGCCGCGCGACTGGGTTACCAAGTCGATGTGCAGTCAGGGCAGGGGGGGTACGCATGAGGTTTGAATGGCCGGCGTGGCTCGGCCGGTTGCGCTGGGGTAAGCGCCACGCGTTGGTCGGGCGCCCCGACCTATGGCGCATGAAACGGGCGTTTCAGTTGCAGTTCCTGCGCGCTCGGGGGCTGCAGCCAGGCGATTCCGTATTGGATATCGGCTGTGGGAGCCTGCGCGGCGGTGCCGCGCTGATCGGCTATTTGGACGCGGGCCGATACGTGGGCGTGGACGTGCGCGAGAGCGTGATGGAGGAGGCCCACCGCGAGTTGGTGCGCGAGCGCCTTACGGGAAAGGAGCCGCGGCTTGTGCGGGTGGAGCGACTGGACGAGTTGGCGCTTGAGCAGCGGTTCGACGTTATCTGGGCGTTTTCGGTGCTTTTTCACCTGAGTGACGACATATTGCCTTCTTGCTTCGCGGTTGCGGCGAAGCATCTGCAACCCAGGGGCGCGTTTTATGCAAACGTGATTTTGGGTGAAGGTCCGCCGGGAGAGTGGCAGGGTTTTCCGGTCATTACGCGCTCATTGGCCCATTACGAAACGGCGGCACGGGGCGCGGGCTTACAGATGAGTGTGGTGGGCAAGCTCGCGGAATTGGGGCATTACAGCGGTCTGCCCTCGCAGGATGAGCAAACCATGCTGGTGTTCAGACAAACCGGTTGAGCGTGTCCTGCCGCCGGGGGTCAGGGAGCTCGGCGAAGCGTGGTGATCCAGTCGCCAAAACGGCGTACGGCAAAGGCGTCGTCCGGCCCGAAGGTTTGCTGTTGCCGCGTCACTTCAAGCCCCGTTGCCCGCGCCAAGCCCGCAAAGCGTTGCCGCGACATGGCGGAGCGCCAGCCGTCGTCGCTGCTCCAGTTGCCCATCGAGATCCAGGTGTAGAATTTGGCCCCGAAATCCCCGCGTTGGCGTAATGGGGCCAACGGTAGGCTGGCGTGCCGACGGCCGGGGTGATGGATCACGCCCTCGCCGCCCGGTTTGAGCACGCGGCGTATGTCGCGCAAATAGCCCGCCGCATCGTCAGGGGCGATGTGCACGAAGCAGTCGTACGACCAAACGAAGTCCACGCACCCATCTGGGATGCCGGCGAGAGAGCGGCCGTCGGTGAGCACATAATCGACGACGCTCTCGCCGAAAAGGTCGCGGCAGTGATCCAGGCAGCTTTGGCTGAGGTCGGCAAGGTAGAGGTGCTTGCAGTGCCCGGCCAGGAAGCGGGTCCAGCGGCCGTGCCCGGGGCCGATTTCCAGCACCGTGGCATCGTCCCGGAGGCGCGGCGCAATAAAGTGATCGACTAAGGCTTGTTTCCACGCGTCGTAGGGTTGCCCGCAGAACGCCGCCTGGCCGCTCCATTCGTCCCCGTCCTGGGGCCAAGGATGCTCTTTGTCCCAAACGCGGCGGTTGTTCGCGATGCTGTTCTCTCGGTTCATAATGTGCGCGGCAGCTGGCTATGGTGGCCGTTAGCGTGCGTGTAGTTTACCAGCTCGCGGGCACCCCGGGATGGGGGTGGCGGACGCGGATACGTAGGTGCCAGAGTGCGCAGGGCGACAAGTGACGGTGCTAGCAGGTAGCATATTGTCTTCCATTGTCGCTGGTTGCGTTGGAGCAGCTATGCTGAGGATGGGCGTTGGTGCGAAGCGGCACGCTAAAATAGTTACTTCTGCGTTTGCAGAGCGAATGGATATGGCACCGAAAGAGTCGCGCGGCGTTATTCAGGCATGGAGTGCGCGGGGAGCTGAATGGCTTGAGCACCAGCAGAATCGGTCAGTAGCGGTGAAACCGGGAAAGCACCTCGACTGGACATCTTTGAACGCTACAACTCTGCCGCAGGCAGGTGTGTTGCATCTGTCGGCTCGGGCCGACCACGGCGGCGGACCTAAGCACATCAAGTCCTTGCTCGATGAGTGGCCGGGACAGTGCCGTGCGGCCGTCGCGTGTCCCCGCGACGAGCCTTATTGGAGCAAGTTTGCCGGTCACTCAAAGACACGGGGCATGTTCGAGTTGCCGCACCGGCGCTTCGATCTCGCGGCCGCTTGGCGCTTACGGCGTTGGGTTACCGAGCAGGGTTTCACCTTGCTGCATGCCCACGGCAAGGGCGCGAGTTTGTATGCGCGCTTTGCCACTGCCGGTACCTCCGTGCCGGTGGTCTACACGCCGCATGGCATCCACACCGGGCAATATGGCTCGATCACCAAACGGGCCTATTTGGGCTTTGAACGGACCACGCGCCGGCTGCTCAGTGGCATTATTTTCGTTTCCCAAGGCGAGCGCCTGGAAGCCGAGCGGTTGAACCTGTGGCCGGATCTCCCACGCTGGGTGGTACCCAACGGTGTGGCAGTGCCGCACCTGGATAACGTGCAAGCATCGCGGGCAGAGATACGGGGCCGGCTGCGTTTGGACGACGCGCAGCCGTTTGTGCTTACGGCGACGCGATTCGATTACCAAAAAAATATGGAAGCGGCCCTTGCGATTGCGCGCGCATGTCCGGAGATTACGTTCGGTTGGCTCGGCGAAGGACCTGATCGGGAAGATCTAAGCTGCATTGCGGCGCGCCAAGGTGTATCGAACGTGTGCTTTCTGGGCGCGGTGGATGATCCCGAGCCCTATTTCGCCGCCGCGGATATCTATCTGAGCTCATCGCGCTGGGAGGGCATGCCACTGGCCGTGATTGAGGCCATGGCGCACGGTGTGCCGGTGGTGGCGAGTGATGTCGTGGGCAACCGTGATTTGGTTGAGCATGAGAAGAGCGGGTTGCTCTATCACTGCGGTGAAGTCAGCGCAGCCGCTGCGGCACTGCAACGTCTGGCTGGTGATGCGGCTCTTCGGCGGGCGCTCGGGTCGTATGCCAGACGGTTGCAGCGCGCCAACCATTCCGTTGGTGCCATGGCACGGGACACTTGGGCCGTCTATCAACGAGTGTGGCGCGAATGCGCGTCGCAACCAGAATAGCCGAACTCAATAGGCGTTCTTGTTGACGAAGCCTTTAAATACGGTCAGGAAGATAATCTTCAGATCGAACCAGAGCGACCAGTTCTCGATATAGTACAAGTCGAATTCGATGCGCTTTTTGAGGTCGGTGTTGCCGCGCCACCCGTGCACTTGCGCCCAGCCCGTGATGCCGGCTTTGACCAAATGCTTGCGCATATAGTCCGGTATTTGGTCCTTGAACTTTTCAACGAAAACAGGGCGTTCCGGTCGTGGTCCTACGATGGACATGTGCCCTGCGAGGACGTTGATGAATTGCGGTAGCTCATCGAGGCTAGTGCGTCGGATAAAGCGTCCAAAGCGGGTCGCCCGAGCCTCATCTTTGCATGCCCATGTGGGGCCAGTATCTGCCTCCGCGTCGATGGGCATAGAGCGAAATTTGAACATGGTAAACGCCTTGCCGTTCCAACCGACTCGGCGCTGTCGGAAGAACACGGGCCCCGGCGAGCTCCGTTTGACGCCTATCGCCAGAATGACGAACAGCGGGCTCATACAAAGTAAGATGAGCGCGGCAAGCACCCGATCTTCTGCGGCTTTGATGAGCCGATTTACACCCTGCATGGGTGAGACGCTCAGGTTGAGCATGGGCATCCCCAGCACCTCGGCCAGCGGGTGCTGGATCAGGCGCAGGCCTTGAAGGTTGGGCACAAGCCGCAGCGTGGCGGTGCAGTGGCGCAAGTCCCACAGCGCTTTTTCTATGAGCGCCTGCTCGTTTAGCGGCAAGCACAACCACACCTCATCGACTTGCAGACGCCGGATCAGGCGTTCCATGTTGCGGCGATAGCGGACGATGCGCACGCCTCGAAGTCCCTCCGTATCCGCAGATTCCGTGGATGCGGCGGCGACGATTTCCCAGCCGCTGGTCGGGTTGGCGTAGACGCGCCGAGCGACGTCCTGGGCGACGGGGCCGGCGCCAATGATAAAAATGCGCCGGCGATTCCATCCGCGTAAGCGCAGCCAGCGCAGGGTCAATGAAGCGCCGGTACGACCTAGGCTTAACAGCAGCCATGAGAGAACGGCCCAGGATCCAAGCCACAGGCGGGAATAGCTTTCGCTCTGTTTGAGCATGAAGCCGATTAGCACCAGCCCCAGGACCGTGGTGCCCCACGCCCATGTCATTGCCCGCACTTGGTCCAGCGCGCTTCGTCCGCGCCAGGAGTCGTACAGGCCCAAGGCCGGAAAGATGATGGCGGCGAGTAAGATGGCGATGAATACGGGCGCGCGATAATGGACGTCCATATCCAGCGTGCCGAACCGCCAAACATAAGCCGCCCACGCCCCGACCACCACCATGGCGAGATCGACGACGGCGTAAAGAGCGGCCGACATGCTGCTGTGTTCTCGTAGGAATCCGCGGTAAGGCATCGTCGTTAAATCTATCGAATCCTACACCTCAGCGTTCAACGCCCAGAATATAACCGAACATATGATGCGTCGCGCCGATTCGGTATTCGCGTGGCCCCGTGTAAGCGCCACACCGAAACTGTGCTAATACAGTATGGTATGCGTATCTCATACGCTGGCGTACGTACCTCGTCTTAACCTCCACAAGGGCGCTCGTGCCGACGATACAATGCAGCAGGATTTGCACTTCGCGGGGCGGTTTGAGTCGACTCCTTAGTTTACGCCGCGATGCGCATGGCGCGCACTAACCTGGTGAACATGCTGGGGATGTTACGCGGCCCAGGCACGCGGGCCCACCTCGTGCGCGGCGCCGGAGGCAGCATTGTGGTCGCGGGTGGCGCACGGGTATTGTCGTTGGCAACGTCGATCATTCTTGCACGTGCTCTGGCACCGTCGGGATATGGCGTGTATGCTTTTGCTCTCGCTTTGGTGGGTCTGCTTCAGGTTCCAGCACAGTTTGGCCTGGATCAGTTATTGCCGCGCGAAATTGCCGCGAACGAGGCTATAAGGCGCTGGGATCTGACGCGGGGGCTGCTTCGGCGGGCCACGCAACTTGTTAGTCTCTCCACTACGGCTATCGCCTTCGTGACGCTGGTAGTCCTCTGGACTGCGCCCCTACATCTGAACCGGGAAAGCCTCCTTACGTTGAGTGTTGCCGTCGGCCTGATGGCGGTGAACGCATACGCGACGCTAGCTTCGGCCACGCTCGCTGGTTTCCGCCGCGTCGTTATTGCCCAAATCCCGATGCAAATAGGCCGCCCAGTTGTGTTTCTGGCAACCGTGGCAAGTATTTGGTTGCTGGCCGAACGACGACTTGATCCGGTAACCGCCGTAGCAGCAAATATGGCTGCAACGGCGATAATGCTCGTTATTCTCTTTTTTTTGGTGAGGAGCGTTCTGCGACGGCACGCCGTGCCGCGCACTGCGTGGTTCGAGACTAGGCGCTGGTTGGGTAGTGCGTTGCCGTTTAGCATGATGGCAGGACTCGGAATCATTAACGCTCAAACGGACATCTTAATGCTGGGTCTCATCACGACTAGTCATGATGTCGGCATCTACCGGGTTGCAGTTGCCGGTGCGGGTCTCGTTCCGATGTTTCTCATGGCCGTCAATAACGCCATCGGGCCAACATTAGCAAAGCTGAATAGCGAGGGAGATCGTGGAAAGTTGGCCCTTATTGCACGCTTGACTGCGCTTTCCGGCCTAGTTACCGGCCTGATAGTGCTTGTCATTTTCTCTGTATGGGGGGCGTCCTTGATTCGGAATGTCTATGGGGGTGCATATTTGGTGGCATGGACCCCCTTGATGGTATTGTCCCTGGGACAAGCAATAAACGCTGGTATGGGTCCCGTAGGACTGGTGCTTAACATGACCGGGTACGAAAAGGACGCCCTTTTCGGTTTGGGTGCTGCTGCCTTAGTGAACATTGCCCTGAACGCCGGGCTGATTCCCTTGATGGGCACAATGGGGGCCGCAACTGCTACGGCCGTCTCAACCGTTGTCTGGAATGTGCTGATGGCTTCGAGGGTAAAGCGGCGGCTTGGATTTATACCCCTAGGTTTTGTACGCCCACAAGTTTGAACGGCTGCTCGCTTACAGTCAGGCGTGCGACGTTAGACAAAGTGGCTCGGGAGGTAATTAGAAATGAACCCACGATAAATAGGAGGTGCATCGCTGGTTAAGAGCGCGAGAACCAGCAAGGAGGTGCGAGGATCTGCACGGTCTTCCACACAAGGTTTCCCGGCTTCTGTCTACGCATTGACATTAGGGTTTACGGTGCTATGGAACCTGGTCCATTCCCGGTCGACGTGCGCTGCTAATTCCCGCCGGAAGCGATCAGGCGAAAAATGCTCGGCATGCGCCCGGATGGTGGCTGGCTCGAAGTGCCCTTCGTCTCGTTCGAAACGGCGGACCGCTTCCATGATCGCATCCGGCGTCTGTTGCTCGAAAAAGAGCCCCGTCGTATCCTTGACCACAGTTTCACGTGCACCACCCCGTCCAAACGCGATGACCGGCGTGCCGCAGGCTTGGGCCTCCACCGGCATGATGCCGAAATCTTCTTCGGCCGCGAATACGAATGCCCGGGCCTTTTGCATCGCTTCACACACGCGCGCGGCAGGCTGGTAGCCTAGCAATTCGATGTTACGTTGGTTTCGGGCGGCCATCTCAATCTTCCTTCGATCGGGGCCGTCACCGATCACGAGCAGCCGCTTGTTTGGCATTCGCGTGAACGCTTCCACGATGAGATCGATACGCTTGTAAGGAACAAGCCGAGACGCCGTTAGGAAGTAGTCGTCCCGTACGCCTCCAACGTGGAAATAGGCTACATTTACCGGCGGATGGATCACTTTGGCATGACGTCGATAGAGCTTGCGGATACGCCGGGCAATATAATCGGAGTTGGCCACGAACCCGTCTACCCCATTGACGGTCCGGAGGTCCCAGAGCCTGATCCGATGCAGTAGGTAGCGCACGATCCAGCCTCGAATGCCACGCTCTAGGCCAGCCTCCCGTAAGTATTGATGCTGCAAATCCCATGCGTACCGGATTGGTGTGTGCACGTAGCTGACGTGAAGCTGGCCGGGCCCGGTCAAGACTCCCTTGGCCACAGCATGCGAGCTCGAAAGCACGAGGTCATAACCGGACAAGTCGAGCTGTTCGATCGCCAAGGGCATCAGTGGTAGGTACCCGCGATAGCGCCGACGCGCGCTTGGCAGGCGTTGGATGAACGTGGTATTGACGCGGCGTCCTCCTAGAAATTCCCGCTCCGCCTCCGGCAGGAAATCACAGATGGTGAAGAGATCCGCATCCGGATAAAGCAGCAGGATCTGCTCCAGCACCCGTTCGGCGCCGGCGTAGGTGACGAGCCAGTCGTGGACGACTGCAGTCTTCATTCGGCCTCTGCGACGACTCTGGAAAGTATGTTACGGATCTCGTTTGCGGTCTTTTCCCAAGAAAAGTACGCGGCGCGCTCGGGACCTGCACGCCCAAGCCTTTCCCGCAGGGCTTGGTCCTCAACCAAGGAGCGCATGCCTGCCGCTATTGCGTCGATATCTCGCGGGTTGACATGCAACGCCGCGCCCTCACTGATCTCGGCGCTTGCAATCGAAGCGGAGCAGAGCACGGGGACGCCACAGGCCATGGCTTCGAGCACCGGTAGGCCGAACCCTTCCTCAAGCGACACCAGCACCAGACCCAGACTGCCCCGGTATAGAGACGGTAGACGTTCCTCGACTACAGTGCCGGTGAACTCGAAGCTTTCGTTCACACGGAACCGCGATGCGACTGCTGCCAGCGCCGGATCAGGCGGCCCTGCGATAACGAGTGCACAGTCGCTGGAAATCCCCGAGCGCGCGAAGCCCTCTATCATGCGTTCGATGTTTTTGTGCACGCGATAATTTCCAACGTAGAGCAGATAGGGCCGCTCTCTTTCGGCCGGTCGAACCATAGGGCTGAACGCTGAGGCTACCCCAGGTGGTGTTACGGCGACTCGCTCACCCCTGATACCGAGCCACATTGCGATTTGTTTTCGAGAATGTTCGGATACCGTCACGATGCAGTCAGCTCGGCGGGCGAGAGGCCTAATGCAGGTGTGGTAGTATGCACGTTGTAGCGCGGTACCGTATTGCACGTGAATGAGATCGTGGAGTGTCACAACGTAAGGCAAGTTCGCCGATAGCGGGGGCACGAAGCCTGGGGACCAGAATACGTCTCCACCCGCTCGGCGGATGGCGGATCCCAGCTTGAGTGGTCCTAGGGGATCGCGAATGCGGAAGGTTGCCCGCAACGGGACAATCACATCGGCTCCGGCGGTGAGACGCTTGGTCACCTCGGTCGCGTAGCGGCCTATGCCTCCCGTATCCATCCAGCGATTGTCAACGACTACTCTCATCGCAACCAGCCTTGCCAGGCGCCCTGCAGCACTGCGGCTGCAGACGCCGGTCGCCCAGTGAGGAGGCGCTTGACACTACGGCCACCCACCGCGATCAGGATTGCGAGCAAAGGTATGGGCGCGTGTTTGCGGCAAAACCGCACTGTGCTTTCGCTGAACATGCGATCCTGTCGGATGGTACGCTTTCCGACCGTGGCCGACTCCTTGTGGTAGATTATGCTTTGGCTGGCGACCGTAATGCGATACCCCGCTCCCCGCAGACGCAGTGACATATCGCAGTCATCCCAGTAAAGAAAAAACGACTCATCCAACAAGCCGACTCGGCGGATTGCGCGGGCGGGTAGCAGCATGCTCGCTCCGGTAATGTAATGCAGCTCTCCAGAGGCGTGTAGATGACACGAACGGCCCGTCCAGAGATTTATCCGTCCGCCGCCCCACGCCTGTAGGCGATTATCGCCATCCATGTGGTAAATGACTGACCCGACCGCGCCGATAGTGCGATCGGACTCCGCAAGCTCGACCATGTCCCGCAGGGCATTAGTCGTCACGATTGTGTCGTTGTTCAACAGCCAGATGTAGTCCGCCCCACGCTCCAGCGCGTGCCGGATGCCCACGTTGCAGCCAGCCGAAAATCCCAGATTGACGGCGTTTTCGATCAGTAATGCTTCGGGGGCCGCTTCGCGAATCTTCCGCACCGACCCATCTGTTGACCCGTTGTCCACGACTATGACCGTTAGGGTGCAGTAATCCTGTTGCGCGATCGATGCTAGACACTGAATTGTATCCGTCCAGCCGTTCCAATTGAGCAGAACCAAAAAGACCGAGGGTAGCGAATTCACCATTGTCCTAAGCACGCAATATCCTTGCCACCGAACATGCGGCACAGTTGGATGCATAGATGCTGATACTGCGAATGCACGGTTACAGCGCTATCTCGTCATGATTTTCGCCGAATTGTGACGACGTTGCACTACCGGGTCGGTATCCTCGTGAGCTCATCTTTCTGACGTAATTCGGCGATAGCCGCTGCGCGTAGTTGTAGGCGAGATGCAGCTCATAGAGCGTTATCCACAGGGTCTTCCCAACACTTTCACCAGAACGAATATCAATATATTGAATTCCTATGCTATTGAGTATCTTAGCCAATGGCCATACTAAAACGGTGTTCGCTAGGCTGATGAGATACGCGCCCGCAAGAGCGACCACAAGTATACAAGTATATACTGAAGCACCGCCGAGCTTTGTGTATCCCCCTGACCGCCACTTCCTTCGCCAAAGGCGTTCGATGCGGGTAACGTACCGGGTCATCTCAGGTAGCCCGCGAGCCCGCCCCCAACCACATCGGTTTCCGTTAGCTTTGGCCGCCATTCGACATCGTGGAGTAAGAGGCAGGGCGTAGTCGGACTATCTCCCTGCCTCTCCTCCCCGAACCGTACGTGCACCTCTCAGCGCATACGGCTCTCCATTAAAGAGTGACCCATGGCCATGGCAACATCGCGGTAACGCGAAGTGACGGTGCTGCGCTCCTCATCGCGAACGATGTAGGGATTCATGGCGGGATTGCGCCACCGGAATTGGCGCTTCGCGACCTCTCGTGAAATGCCGGCCGCGAACACAATTGATCGCGCATTACGTCGATAATGCTCCTGCAGAGCGACAGCGGGCATATTGTGTATGTGGTTTGTCGTCCGGCTTCAGGCGGCGCCCTCCTGCCTGCCGAGATAGATCAAGTACGCATTTGGGTAGTCCGCCGAATCGAGGATCGGACCGTATCTTTCGTTGAAGAACGCGTTGATCTTTTCCCATTCCTCGATCAGTCCCCCTCGCGCCGCAAAGTGGTCAATAAATACGAATGCCAAGCTAGTCGTGAGCGTCCCGTTCGGCTTGGCAGAGTACTCCAGCCCTCGATCCTTGGCGTAAGCCTTAATTTCCGCAACTTTCGGCAACGTGCACGCGAGATGCTCCTTCGCCCACTGCGCCCCCGTTACGTCGATAACGAGCTTCAAGCGTTTTTCTACATGGGAACCTGGGACGTGGAAAGGATTCAGAAGCACGACGCCGCGCCTCGACGTTGCGACCAGCTGGTCCAGGAATAGTCGGCGCTCCTCAAGTGGAATGTGCTCAAGGACATGGCAGCAAACGACATAATCGAAACTGTCGTGCCCAAAAGGCAAATCTAAGCCAGAAATGCCATTTTACGTTGGCTCGGCGAGACAGTATGACGCTTCGGGAATGAAAGACGCGAGTTGGCCCTTTCCACCGCCAACGTCAAGTACCGAATACTGGGAACTGAATGCTCGCGATCGAATTTCCGATGAGAGCGACATAAGGCGGTGATATTGGTTATGATTCATCCGCTCGGAGCCGGAGAGCACTCGCGCAAACCGATCCAGCATTTCACTTGTAGTTCGCCGATCAGCGCCGAGCGACTCGGCTGTCTTCAGTTCTGCGTAAGCCAGATAAGGCTCGCCGGCTCGTGCTGCAGCCCGCGCATACCTTAGGTGTAAATCTGGTTCTAAGGGAAACCTGCCCAGCAATCCCGCAAGGCGCCTCTTTTGGATCCTGGAAATTCTCACTCTCGAAAGAAGCGACGAGATTTTTTGCTTCACCGACTTATCTCTCGATGACCACATGACAGACTGGAGTCGGTGGTCTCTATATGCCGACGCAATAGTCGGCGGTAAGCCCCGGGTATCCCGAGTGCTATAGTTCGTACCGTAACAGTCCAGCTCGTAACTTGGTGCAATGCTGCTCCGTCCTAAACGATAGTGAGGGGCTACCTTCCAACCGCTTTCCCGACCAGCCGCTTCGAAAATCGCCCAAGCCTGGTAATGGTGCGCATCATCGGGAGAAATGCGCGCACCACTCGGGGTGAGACTCCCTGGAATCCCTGAGTGTGAATGCATGCGTCTTCCAGGAAGTGCTGTGCGAGTTCCGGTTCATCCGTTCTCGCGAAATACAGGTACATTCCGAAATCGCTCTCGAACTGCATTACGCGACGCGCATTGTCGTCAGCCTGAGAATGAACACCCCCTCGGTGCACACGGTAGAACGACGGCAGGACTTCGTCCATGTATCGTCCGGAGCCATGAAAGCCCAGCCGCGCCCACAGAAACTGGTCGCCATACTTTATGACATTCACCTCCGGCGGCGCGCCAATAACGTTCCTGAAACAGGAGGTCAGCGTAAAGATCGCAGGACCGTGCTTGAGCTCATTGCTTGAAAGATCGCGCCGTGCTCCACCAAAATCCACGGCGAGCGCCTTGCCGTCGGAAAACGGGATCGAATCTGTATAGACCACAGAGACACTATCTTCGCGCTCCAGTAGACTGACCTGCTTCTGTAGTTTTTCCGGATCTATCCAATAGTCATCACCCTCGCAGAAGGCGATGTATTTGCCACGAGCAAGCGGGAAGCTGGCCCTTTGCGGACGCTTGCCCTGTGACAGCTGGTTTTCATCCTGCAGGATCAGCCGCACGATTTCCGGGAACCTTAGCTTGTATTCCTCGAGGATCGTTGGCGTCCCGTCCGTGGATGCGTCATCGTGCACGATAATCTCGAACGGAAAGTCGGTCTCCTGAATGAGGAAACCGTTGAGCGCGTCGCGCACGTAGTCTGCATGATTGTAGGTATGGCAGATCACGGAGACAATCGGGTGCTCCGGGGAACCGCGCCAGCTGGCCATGATATTCCGCCCAGACGCGAACGTCGGTGGGACTGGGACCGGATCACCGGGTCGCAAGTGACGAACCCGCAGCGCAATATCGTCATACGCGCGTCGCGTCCGGGAGCCCGGCTCACCAACAACCTGCCTACGTGCCCTCTTTGCCTTCTCTGGCGCCACTTACCGGTCCCCCGCGCGTGCACCTCGTACTCATGCCATTTGACAGTTTGCCCGACAACCTTTGGACGCGCCATCGTACCGTAAGGGGCTACTACCTTCCCTAAAGCAACGGCGCGGGGGCAATGGTAAACGAACAAATGGGGTCGCTTGAGATGTTGCCAACAAGGCGGACGCCTCATTGACCGCCAAGCGCCTGCCGCCTATCGTTCACAGCTGACCGAAGGGCGAACAAATGAGGCGCGCTGATTATCGAGCCACCAGCATTGCGAACCGCGGCAGGGTAGCTAGCCCTGCCCCTGACCCATAATTCCCGCTGGACAAGTTCATCGTCGCCGTCTACAGTGGCGGCATGGAGTCACAGAGCCAAATCAAGCGGCGCCTGAGCGAGCCGGGGGCGATGGCCGAG
>Ga0102962_1000541_pt1 | contig 17582 bp, 17 predicted proteins | sample SalPonF2_C_D2_MG_FD_84519 | JGI IMG/M metagenome (GOLD analysis project Ga0102962, IMG submission 84519) | Salt pond soil microbial communities from South San Francisco under conditions of wetland restoration - Salt Pond MetaG SF2_C_D2_MG ...
GACATAAGTCATTATAAATTGTATCAATACACGAATACAGATGGTTTAAAATATAAGGTACAAAAAAAGTATACCATTTTCGTCTTTACAGAGACAAAAAACGCCTACAAATTCAGGCAGGCGTTTTTGATAAGAACGACAGTAAAATATAAAAAATTTTATTTAAGCTGCTTGTTCATGAATCTGTAAATTCTGCTGTATTCATCATACCAGTCATAATCTTTCTTAAACCCGTGCCGTTCTGTTGGATACATCATAAATTTGAAGTTATGATGGCCCGATTCAATTAGTTTATGAATATATTCGGCTGCATCCTGAAAACCCACATTATTGTCTCTCAATCCATGAAGGATCAATACCGGCCGTTTTAAAGAATCGGCGTATGTTATTGGAGAACTGCGCCGATAATTTTCAGGATTTTTTTCAGGAGTACCCAGACGTGGTAAAGTATACCATGGATTGGTATAGTAATAGTTACGCCAGTTGGTTACGGCACGTAAAGCCGCCGCCGCTTCGAAATGCTCCGGTGCAGTGCTTACGGCATAGAGCGACATGAACCCGCCATAACTACCACCGTAAATACCAACTTTGTTCAGATCAGCATAACCTTCTTTACTCAACTCATTAAGGCCATCTATTATATCTTCGGTTTCATACCTGCCCAGCCAGTCGACTACATCTTCACGGAATTTACGTCCATATCCGGTACTATGACGATAATCAACATTTATGACAGCATACCCGTGATTCGCCAGATACTGATTAAACATATGCTCGCGATGATAATTTTCCGACCAACCTTTAAATACATCCTGTAATGAACCGGCCCCGTGAACAAATACAATCACCGGGTATTTCTTCCCCTGCTGAAAATGACGCGGTTTCAAAATAGTCATGGATATTTTGGTATGACCATCCCGGCCTGTGAATCGACGATATACCGGTGTTTCCCAATCCAGTTTCCTGAAACGATTGGGGACTGTATGGGTGAGTTGGATTTCTTTTCGTGGACGCCTTAGATCAAGAGCATACAAATCGTTAGGTTGATTCCAATACGTTTTTTGATATATCAGGTACCGGCGATCATGACTCAGATGAAATTTAAGACGAAATGCCGTTGATGGAGTAAGTTCTTTTATTTCATTATTCTTAAGTGACAATGTATAAATATGACGTTCTCCCGGGCTCACTTGCGTTGATGCATAAACAAACTCATGATCGTTTAACCAGGCAGCCCATGGGATTTCGTAATCGCCATGTGTTTGCTGTTTCAATCCAGATCCATCCGGATTGACGGTATAAATGTGATTCCAGCCTGATTGTTCCGATGTGAACATAAGTTGATTACCGGTTGGCGCAAATTCCATTTCTGTGATATCCCAGGTTATCCATCCTTTTGTGGAATCACGAAAAACGACTTTTGAGGTATCGTTTTTCAGATCATAGACTATGATATCACGGTGCTTCATCGGGGTATCGATTTTATCTATTGCGAGATAGCGGCCAGATTTACTGACATCGATATTTCTGATATAGAAACGACCTTTTGCCAGTTGTTTTATTCTATTTGTTGTATCGAGATGTGCAATCGAAAGAATCACTGTTGATATACCCCGCCGAACCCCACCGGGATTGACATATTTATGGACGTATTCCGGGAAATAATATTTTTTAAGTTTGGAGCTATCGTATTGTTGTAATATGAGTTCTTGCCCATTATCCGCCCAGGCATCGATAGAGTAACCGGGTTTTGTTGTGTCGATATTGGTGACCTGCTTGATTTCAGGTTTATCAATATTGGTAATCCAAACGTTACCATTTTTGGTAAAAGCTATTCGTTTGCTGTCAGGTGACCAGACGATATTGTTTTCTTTATCCGGGCTGGCAATTAAGGTATGCCGATTTTTCCCGTTAGCATCCGCAATCCATAGATCATTCTTTTTGATGTAGGCAATATGTTTTTGGTCCGGTGATACTTCCCCATTTTTAATAGTTTCTTCTGGAGCTTTTTTAACGTTTTTCCCTTTTATATCGACTTTATATAAGCCTTTTTTAGTATAACTGGAATCATTCCACTGGAAATATACGGTCCGGTCATCCGTGGATATAAAAGAGAAATCAGGCCTGACTCCCGCCAAATATGGTTGAAAGAAAATAGTTTTTAATTGTAAAGTATCCAGATTTTGTGCCCATGTGAAAACCGGAATGAGCAATAACCCCCCTAAAAGCAAAAAAAATCGTTTCATCAGATCCCCGTATTGAAAGTATAGATTTAATCAGATATGATTATTATTGAGATAAATAGCATGCCTCGAAAATAAGTCACTTGAAAGTAATTTAAAAATTGAAACTGTTGTTTTGAACCAAAGTGTTTAATTTTATAACTAATAATTTTGAAAAATCGTAATGAAGAGTATAAGGAAAAAAACAAATGGTTGTAAACGTTAAACTTGATGATAAGGGACGCAGAGGGAAAGTGGTAACGATGATATCCGGGATTCAACATAATCCACAAGTCATCGAGCAAATGGCTAAGGATTTGAAAAAACTATGCGGTGCAGGTGGTACATGGTACAAGAAAACGATTGAGATACAAGGAGACCATGTACAAAAAGTAAAAAAATATTTATCAGGAAAGGGGATTGATGTCAAATAATATCAATTTAAGATTTGATAAATCCGGAAGGCTCTTTACAAAAAAGGCCGGTTTGTTTGAACCGGCCTTCAATATTTCTACGGAAATTAAATGAGAGTCAGGATAAATCCGGTTGTTTGGAACCGATTAACGCTTCTATCTCATCCCGGTCTTTTGGTACATCGGTCAGGTCTTCGTAACCGTCTTCTGTGATCACGATATTATCTTCAATTCTGACGCCACCGAATTCATACATGGTTTTCAGTAAGTCACCATTCAAATAACGTGCCTGATCGGCATTATTAAGGGCCGGTTCTAATAACGCCGGAACCATATAAAGACCCGGCTCGATCGTTATAACCATTCCGGGTTCAAGTTTTCGCCGCACCCTGAGATATTTAATACCCGGTCGATCAATGTGATCAACACCTTTGGGATAACCACCAACGTCATGGGTATCGAGTCCGAGGAAATGCCCCAGGCCGTGTGGGAAGAACAAGGCAAATATATTTTTATCCATGATTTCATCAAGATTGCCCTTAACCAGGCCAATATCCAGTAACTCTTGCATCATGATTTTTGCTGCCATCATATGAAGCTCTTCCATCTGCATACCGGGTTTGGAAGCTTCGATACATCCTTTATGGGCTTTTAAAACAGCATCATAAACACCGGCCTGAAGTTCTGTAAATTTACCGTTTGCAGGATACGTTCTCGTAACATCGTGAGCATATCCGTTGTACTCATAACCGGCATCGATCAGGAACAGGTCACCGTCTTTCATCCGGTCATTATTTTCCACGTAATGAAGGATGGCACTGTTCTTGCCACCGCCATAAATACCAGTATAGGCTTCCTGCATAAGACCATTTTTTAAATGTGTGTAGTCGAATACGGCTTTTAACTGATATTCATACATATCCGGTTGAATTGCCTTCATCACTTCGCGATGTGCCAGGCTGGTAATTTTACCGGCATAACGCATCTGCTCAAGCTCCCATTCCGATTTGATTACGCGACAATCAACCAGGGCATCCGGAAGAGTTTCTATATTCGTCTTGTAGCCAAGTTTATTGATATCAGCAGCCTGTTCAATATTCAGGCAATAAACCTTATCCGGTTTTAACTGTTTTAATACTTCTTCAATATCGGTGTCGTAACGAATATAATCCGGATTGTACATCTCCTTATATTCATCAAGAGGGCGAACGTAACCATTCCAGACGGCATATTGAGTATCTCTTTTAGGAACAAATAGATAATAGATATTACTAGCCGGTTCAATTAGTAAATGGAAGTCCGGTTCGTTAACACCGGTTAAATACAAAAAATTGGATTCCTGACGGAAAGGGAATTCATAATCGGTACCATAGCGGGATGCTACACTGGCACCTTTAATATATATGACCCCGTCATCATCACGGTCAAAAAGGGTACTAAGTTTTTCACGATGTGTTTCTACCATAATAGTCTCTGTTTATGAATTAATATGATTAAATAATTGTATAAATTTCTCCGGTAAATCCTGAAGCTGATTTTGTTCAAATATTTCAAAATCAAAAGACAGGAAATCACGTACATCCATACCTTCTTCTCCGTTTGAAGAATAGGTAATAGCATTGGGTTTGATATCCTTTGCCATCAGATCCAGATTTACCTCAATGATACCTTCATTATGCCCATTTTTATTGATAATAGCCACTAAGCGATTGCCGCCAAATGCAGTTGCTATAAAACTAACGGCCACTTTCATGGAGTATTGAGATAAAATAAAGACTTTATAATAATGCTCCATATTAAGCTGTGTCGGACTTTGTTTTAAAACGAGATAAGTTATTTTTTGTGTTTGTTCGTCAAGGGGAGCTTTGATCCAGAACCAGGATTGAACATCACTTATCCAGTTTCGCAAATGTGGTTCCGTCTTCTGACCGATGAAACCACGGTCGGCCCAATAACTAAAGGTACGATTAATGGAAATAGATTCATTGGGTAATGTTTCGGGCCAATTATCAAGTCTCTTTAAATTTTCTTTAGAATCAATGCTAAAAAGATGATCATTGATACCATTGGAGAGCATAAGGTAGGGAGATATGATCTTCGAATTATACCGCGCAATTTGTTGCCCCGTACTTTCATTTAAAGAAATATTTTCGGCTTTGCATTCTATGAGCAGACGCGGTGAGAAATCCTGGTTGAAACATACAATATCAGCTCTCTTCTTTGCCTCCTTATGATTAATGGATATGGCATGCTCGGTAGTTATGCGATGCGGAGACCAATTTCGTTCCAGTAACAAATGATCGAGCAGGCGTAAACGCACCCGTTCCTCAGGTCGATTGGCAAAGCTTCGCTTTACAAGGGGGTTCCATAACAGTTTTTCGCCATTACGGAAAACGACTCTTGGAAAATGTTGAGATGCTACGCTCCTCATAGCTCAATTTTATTCTATTCCCATTACCATTAATAAGAATATAGAGAATTGAAATGGATCATGTGGTTGAAATTTAGCCCTTTTTAATGTTTATGATCAATTATGTGGATTTTTTAAGGAACAACCAACATCCGGGTACTCACAGATCAAAAAAAAGCCGTTTCTCAAACGAGAAACGGCTTTTTAAAAATCTTACTTGAGCTATTTCGCTGATTTACGTTCCAGTTTCTTCTGTTCAATCAGCTTCTTCCGTTTTAATTCCTCGGCTTTCTTTTTGTCCACTTTCTCAAGCAGGTCAATTTCGCTCATCTGTCTGTTAATCAATACTTGTTGTCCTATGGATAGAACATTATAGACGAGATAATAAAGGTTTAATCCGGATGCCAGGTTGTTGAAAATAACCAACATCATAACAGGCATGATATACATGAAAATCTTCATCTGGGCGCCCCCGGTACCTCCACCGGTGGTTTGACCAGAAACTTTCATCTGGCCTACCATACTCAAAGCCATGAGTAATACGAATCCACTCAAATGATCCCCTAAAAATGGGATATGAAATGGAAGATGAAGGATGATATCAGGAGCTGAAAGGTCATGGGCCCATAAGAACGATTTCTGTCGAATAAGAATTGAATTCTGTATAAATTCCCATAACGTAATCAGGATCGGAAACTGCAAGAGCATAGGCAAACACCCCCCGAAGGGACTCACCTTCGCCTTCTTGTAGAGTTTCATCATCTCTTCCTGCTGCTTCTTTGGATCGCTCTTATACTTATCCTGGAGTTCTTTTACTTCAGGCTGAAGCTCTCGCATGGCTGCCTGACTTTGGAAACTTTTCTTTGTTAGTGGATACAGCACAAGTTTCACAAGGATACCGAAGATGATGATGGCAATACCAAAATTACCCAGGAAATTTCCGAAGTATTCGAAATAGGGGATGATGATATATTTTACGAGCGGTGCTGAGAAAAACCGCATGAAACTGTAGCCCAGGTAAACCATGCCATAAGTTGTACCATCATAAGCGGTCAGATCATTATAGCGTAACGGACCCAGGTACAATTTAAAATTCAACTGGTTGTTTTGTGGAATTCTGGACTCCACACTTACGGTATAGTTATGGCCGTAACCCGGTGTTTCCGGTTTACCGGCAATTTGTCCCCTAAGCGTTGCACTTTCGGTTTTTTGGGTAGGCTTGATTATTTGGGTAAAGAACTTCGTCTTGGTAGCAACCCACCGAATTTGTCCATTAAGAATTTTCTGGTTATGACCGGGCTTGTCGATATGAAGGTTATCCGTCTCGCCTCCGGAGTAGACATAAGCCTGATTCATTCGTGCTTCTTGTTTCTCGGATTTTTCACTGAAATTCAGTGGTGGCTGCCAGGACAAATCCACCGTACGGCTGCTGATGTATTTTGACACTCCATTGAAGTGTACAGATAAATCTATATTGTACTGACCGCCGTGAAATGTATAGATGTATGTCAGGCTCTTACCATTATCCAGCTGTAATGTATATTTCAGCTGTTTGGTTTCTCCCTTTTTTAAATCAAAACTATTACCGGCAGTCTGTTGCCTGAACAGGATATTGTGTGTTTCAATATTATAATCCTGTGTTGAGATAAAACCGAGAGAATATGCTGAGCGGGTCGTATCCTGAATAAGTTGATAGGGTTGCTTATCCCATGTTTTATATTTCGACAGTTCGAAATGAGTTGGGCCTGCACCCAGGTTCGAAAACACTGCTGTATACAAAGGGGTTTTAATAACAAAAGACGTAGTATCTTTTACAGTTGCGTCAGCAAAAACACCCAGCTCCTTACTTTGTTCTTTGGAAGGCTTAATTCCTTGTTGAGGCTGAGTTTGAGTCTGCGCGCTTTGAAGGTCCTGAGCCTTAGAAGCAGTCTTGGGTTGTGCCTGTTTTGGGGATACGGTATCTGTTACCATACTATCTTTTCGGGCTTGCTCGGCCTGCATCTTCTTAACCTGCTGTTGGTCGGGTGCGGAAAAATACATCCAGGCCAACATAAGAAGAAAGATGAGTGCTATCCCTATTACGGTGTTACGATCCAAATTTACTCCTGTTGTGTCCGTTTATAATTGAAATGGTTACGAATGTGTTACGTTTTTATTTTTACTGGGAACGGGATCATACCCCCCCTCATGCCACGGATGACATTTGGAAATCCGTTTGATACTCAGCCATGATCCTTTAAAGATTCCGAAACGCTTCAGAGCTTTAATAGAGTATTGGCTGCAGGTAGGCTCAAATCGGCAACTTGAGGGAAAATAAGGCGAGATGGCCAGTTGGTAAAATCGAATTATTGCTATAAAAATGTACTTCATACCTTCATTATAAGGTATTTTGAATATGTTTTCGAACTTGTTTTAACAAGTGGATACAGTCTTTTTCAACGGTTTTGAAGTCTGAATCTGCGTTCTTGGCAATCAGCACACAATGCAGGCCAAGAGCATTATTACGAAATTCACTCAAAATATGTTGATTTAAACGGTATGCTTCTCGCATTAACCGTTTGATATGATTACGTTTTACCGCATTGCCAAGCCTTTTACTGGCTACAAACCCCATCCGAAAGCCCTCGTTCGAATCGGAAAATAAAAGGAACCGCAAATCGATGGTTTTTGCGTGAAGATGAATACCCTTCCCGAATATTCGCTGAAAATTTTTTTTACCTCTCAGGATATTCTTTCGAGGCAATGTAAATCTTTGCGCGGAAGGATCATCCGAAGGTAAGTTTTTACTTACCTTTATTGCCATCACTTACCGTTAATTTATGGCGTCCTTTGGCACGGCGTCTCTTTAAAACGTCACGTCCACCGGTACTCCCGTTGCGTTTACGGAATCCGTGTTTATTTACTTTTTTGCGTTTACTTGGTTGATATGTGCGTTTCATCTTGTTTGTGATTGTTTAATGGGTTTTATAGACAGATCTACAAGATAACAAAAAATGACAAAGTTTTTAAATATTGATAAGAGGAAAATTTCTATTTTTTTATTTATCAACAGAATTTTTCGTCAATTAATGAATAATATTCGTGTAATGTTGCTCATTTACGTAACCAATCCATAAGTTGTACAGTGGAAGAATAAAGTGTAAATTGGATTGTTTACTTCACAGGTATATTAAAACGCAACTTTTTGCGTTATTTGAGTGTAATAGATGAGGATATACCGGCTATGCATATTACAACATATAAATATTTGATTATGTTTTAATTTTTGCTGGTTGGTCATTGTCAATTATCCCCATTAATTATGACAGCAGTTAAGTTCTCAAATTTGATAAAAGGTAATAATTAAGATAGCCTTAAAGGAAAAGCTGTCGTAAATTCATCAGCAAAACTAAACGAGTTTTAAATAATAAGCGTAGCGATACACATGTTTGATAAATTTTTAAACGGCGTCGAAAAGATTTTCGGATCACGTGCTGAAAGAGACTTGAAAAAACTACAACCTTTGGTAGAAGAGGTTAATGCATATGATGACGAGATGCGGGATCTATCGGATGACGACCTGAAAGGGCGAACAGAAACATTCAAAAAAATCATCCGTGATGACACCGCCGGTGTTCAGAAACAAATTGATGAAATTAAAGAGAAACTGAATAAAAGCGGGGAAGAAGATACCCTCTCCGTTGATGAACGACGGGAACTGACTGACGAACTTGAAAAACTGGACGAAGAATGGCTTGAGATACTTGAGGATGTTCTTGAGGATCTGATGCCAGAGGCTTTTGCCGTTCTCAAAGAAACCTGCCGCCGTTTTGTCGGCAAATCATGGAAAGTGGCCGGCAATGAGATGACCTGGGAGATGGTACCCTACGATGTTCAGCTCATGGGTGCTGTTGCACTTCATCAGGGTAAAATTGCTGAGATGAAAACCGGTGAAGGTAAAACACTGGTTGCTATCTTTCCGGCATATTTAAATGCCCTGGCCGGAAGAGGGGTTCATATTGTTACGGTCAACGATTACCTGGCTAAACGTGATGCCGAGTGGAATGAGCCTATATTTAACTTCCATGATCTGCATGTAGATTGTATTGATCGCTATGAGCCTAATACAGAGTTGCGTCGTAAAGCGTATAAAGCTGATATCACGTATGGTACCAATAATGAATTCGGTTTCGATTACCTGCGCGATAATATGGCAAGTGATGACGACCAGCTTGTTCAAAGAGGCCATCATTACACTATTCTTGATGAGGTTGACTCTATTTTAATTGACGAAGCCCGTACCCCGTTAATTATATCGGGTCCTGTCCCTGAAGATACACAGTCAAAGAAATATGAAGAACTGAATCCCCGTATAAGAGGCCTGGTTGAAGCTCAGAAAAAACTGGTCGCCAAAATTGTGGCAGAAGGAGAAAATGAGCTGAAAAACGGGAACGAGGAGAAAGCCGGTTTGGCTTTCTACCGTGCACAGCGGGGTTTCCCGAAAAACAATAAGTTCCAAAAGTTGATGCAGGATGCTCAGATACAAAAGCTGGTTCAACGTACGGAATATTTTTATTTGCAGGACAATGCAAAACATCTTCCTTTTGTTGATGAGGAACTCTATTACGCGGTTGATCATAAATTAAACTCCATTGAAATGACTGAAAAGGGTCGTCATTTCGTTACGGGTGCCGAAGAAGACGATGAGTTTTTTGTGATACCGGATATGGGGGTCGCTATATCGGAAATTGAAGAAAAATATACGGCTCTTGAGCAGGAAGAGATTGAAGCCATTAAGAATAATGATGAGTTCAGTGATGAGTTCAAAGAGACTCATATCGAGAAAAAGAAAAAGGAACTGTCGAAACAGAAAGAAAATGAACTCGCGGAACTCAATAGATTATTTGCCGAACGGAGTGACCGTATTCACACTGTTAACCAATTGTTAAAAGCGTACACTCTTTTCGAGAAAGACGATGAATATATCGTTCAGGACGGTAAGGTCAATATTGTGGATGAACACACCGGACGCGTACTTTCCGGCCGGCGTTATTCTGATGGATTGCACCAGGCTATTGAAGCCAAGGAGCAGGTTAAGGTTGAAGCGGCTACTCAGACATACGCCACAATTACGTTACAGAATTATTTCCGGATGTATCATAAATTAGCGGGTATGACCGGTACGGCTGTAACGGAAGAATCGGAATTTTTTGAGATTTATAAACTTGAAGTAGTTGAAATACCGACTAATGAACCGATTAGAAGAGATGACCGGGAAGACCTGGTTTACCGTACCAAGAGGGAGAAGTACAACGCTGCCATTGACACGATTCGTAAATATCACGAAAAAGGGCAGCCTGTTCTTGTAGGTACAACCAGCGTTGAAGTCTCAGAGACAATGAGCCGGATGCTTCAGCGAAATAAGATCCCTCATAATGTTTTGAATGCAAAGCATCACAAAAGGGAAAGTGAAATTGTAGCCGGAGCCGGGCAAAAAGGTGCGGTTACGATCGCTACCAATATGGCTGGTCGGGGTACTGATATTAAACTTGGAAAAGGCGTAAAAGAATTAGGTGGTCTCGCCATTTTAGGAACGGAACGGCATGAATCCCGGCGGATTGACTTGCAGTTGCGTGGCCGTGCCGGTCGTCAGGGTGACCCGGGTGAGTCACAATTTTTTGTTTCCCTTGAAGACGAATTGATGCGGTTGTTTGGTTCCGACCGGGTAGCCAATATCATGAATAAGCTCAAATTTGAAGAAGGAGAGGTTATTCAGCACCCGTGGATATCTAAGTCTATAGAACGAGCACAAAAGCGTGTTGAACAAAACAACTTTAGCATTCGTAAACGACAACTTGAATATGATGATGTACTGAATAATCAGCGTAATGTGGTTTATAAACGTCGTCGGCACGCCCTGCTGGGTGATCGTTTAACAAGTGATATTCAGGATATGCTCGAGGATCTCGTAGAATGGATCGTCATGGAATATTACATGAATGGTGAATTCGAAGATATCAAAGAAAACACATTACGATTACTGGCCGTGGATCTTGAAGTTGATCGTGAAAGATGGGCGGCACTCGGGGAAGATGGATTGATAGAGTTGATTGTGAACCGTGCTCTGGAAGTTTATAAAAAGAAAGAAGCTGCAATAGCTGACCCGGTTTTCGATGTTCTTAAACAGATTGAAAAGAATGACGATGAAAAGAAACCTGAAGTCGTGCAGATTATATTTACGGATGGAATGCGATACCTCAGGATCATTGTCAATGTTAAGAAAGCGATAGAAACAAAAGGCCGTGAAGTTGCCCGAGCTCTCGAACGTACAGCTGTTTTGTCAATGATTGACGATAAGTGGATGGAACACTTACGTGAATTGGACGCTCTCAAAGAAGGTATCGGTTTACGGGCCTTCGGACAAAAAGACCCGCTGGTTGAATATAAACGTGAAGCTTTTGAAATGTTTAAGCAGCTTATTGATGAAATGAACAGTGATATCATTTCCTTGATCTGGAAGGCCGTACCGGAAGGCGCTGATCAGGAGCAATTTGCTGAAGCAGCTCCCGTGCCCACGAAGAAAGTGGATATGAGCCGTCTGCAAACGCAGCATGAATCGAGTACCGGAATGGGCATCCGAATGGGCAACAGTCAGGAACAAAATGGACAACCACAGACCAACGATCGTAAACCAGAGCCGGTTGTTGTTGGTGAAAAAATCGGCCGGAATGATCCTTGTCCATGTGGATCCGGAAAGAAATATAAACACTGTCATGGCCGTAATGCCTGATAATTAGCCATTATTTTATTAATTAAAGGGAGCTGTCTTACATTAGATAGCTCCTTTTTTATTAGTATTAGTGATTAAAACTGTCTATTTGCTCTTTAGTCAAAATTGAGTAATCTACTCTCTTTTTCAGATGAGGTTAGTACAAGGTTTTGTGTTTTTTTTATCAAAGGTTAATACTTGAAATCATTATCTTATAAGTTCTTACAATATTTATAAACAAAAGCGTACATGTTTAAGATAATCAGTTCGATAAGCACTTGGTTTGCAGTCATTGCATTGATTTTATTATGGCTGCCACTTTTGGGTATTATTTATATATTTGATCGTGATCCGGTTAAATACCGTACGGGGCGTTGGTTCCGGCGCCTCGGTGTGGCCATAACCAAGGTTAATCCAACCTGGAAGCTTCAAATAGACGGTTATGATGTTGCTGATCCCCGTAAACCATATATCGTAGTCAGCAACCACCAATCTATGGCTGATATCCCTTTAATATCACATCTTCCATGGGAAATGAAGTGGATTGCCAAAAAAGAGTTATTTGATACGCCGGTAGTTGGTTGGATGATGAAAATGGCCGGAGATATTTCTGTGGACCGCAAAGCAGACAGCCGTCGTGCACAATCGCTGATCGAAACCCTTTCATACCTTAAGAAGAAATGTTCGGTAATGTTTTTCCCTGAGGGAACCCGTTCCTTAAACGGTAAAGTCCATAGATTTAATGACGGCGCTTTTCTCCTCGCTATAAAAGCCGGTGTTCCAGTATTACCGCTTGCCCTTGACGGATCTCGTGACTGTCTGCCCAAACACAGTTGGAAATTCGGAAAAACACAGGTTGTTAAGTTACGGGTACTGGAACCCATTGGAACCGAGGACATGAACCGGGATCAGGTTGCTGAATTAAGAGATAAGACACGCCAGGCAATTATTGAACAGATTGCTGAATGGCGGGATGTGCCACCTGCTCAAATAGATGGTTTGGCTAAGAAAAAAGAAAGCCAAAGTTGACGAGTAGTTCTCAACTAAACGACATATGATTAGGCGATAATAAGTTGTGGAAGTAAATCCATACGCAGCTTGATTTTTGATCACCTCTGTAAACGATATGGGCTTCTTCTCTGTTTTACAAGGTACCTGATTATATGAAATTATTTGTCAATTAAACATTCAAAAAGGAGCTCTTCATGGCTGCAAAGAAAATATTAATGCTTGTCGGTGATTTTATGGAAGACCTGGAAGCAATGGTTCCATTCCAGGCACTTCAGATGGTTGGGCATAAGGTAGATGCTGTATGCCCGGATAAGAAAAAAGGAGACAAAGTAAAAACGGCGGTACATGATTTTGTAGGGGATCAGACCTATAGTGAAAAACCGGGCCACCTGTTTACCATTAATGCCAATTTTGATGATGTTAAACCGGAAAATTATGACGCTTTGGTTATTCCCGGTGGGCGCGCTCCTGAATATTTGCGTTTAAACGACAAAGTATTAGATATTATTCGTCATTTTTCAGAAAATGACAAACCCATTGCATCAATATGTCATGGAGCCCAACTGATGGCAGCGGCAGGTGCATTGAAAGGAAAGAAAGCAAGTGCTTATCCGGCTGTAGGCCCTGAAGTGAATGAGAGCGGTGGTACATTTATGGATATTCCTGTTGATCAGGCATATACAGACGGAAATTTGGTAACAGCACCTGCCTGGCCGGCACATGCCGCGTGGCTTTCACAATTTCTTAAAGTACTGGGAACGAAGATTGAGTTATGATTTTGCAATAAAAATAAAATGGTAATACAATTTTGAAAAGATACCAGTCAGGCAGTTAAAGAAATTTTAAATATGATAAAGCTGTAAGACGGGTATAATTTCTATAACACTAAGTAAATTATTTCACGGGGTGGTTTTCGAAATCGTTTCTATTAATTAATTGTAGAATAAGTAAGGTAAGTAAGCTAAAAAAAATGATGCACCCAGTCGCCGCCAATGCAATTTGCCAGCCATTCTTGTTAAGACTAGAAGAGATAAGTATATAATCGGATATAAGAAAAATAATACTTAGTGATATTAGGTTAACAATCAGCTTATTTCGCATTTTCCTCTCCTGTAATTTTATTACCAAACATATAGCCGATTAATAAAAATAAAAAAATGGCTGCAGCAATAATTGAGGCTAGAAAATGGCTTATCCCTTTATGAAATGCAGGGGAAATACTATAAAAAGCTATTCCGCATAAGGCCAGCAAAAAAATAAATATGGCTGGTTTTTTGTTATGAAACATCGTTTTGTCTATTTAACTTCTGTAATTTTTTTTCCAGCTTCCTGCTCTTCCAGTAGTAATAGAAAGAGGCTTTAATAAGCATCATTAATGTATAAATTGCTCCTAAATATATAAATCCCTCCATTCCTTTGAAATGCAGGTTCTTTAATAGCAATGCCCCAATTAAAATAGACAATCCAACAATAAGCTGATACATAGGTGAAACTGCTCTTTCATTAGCCTCATGTAAAGTCAGGAAAAAACGATAGTATTTGTTGGTGGTTTTTGGCATTAATAAGAGCGGTAGATCAAATCATTAATTACATAAGAATAAGATGAAATACTTATTGGTATTTAAAATGTTAATATGATTACAACCATGAAAGTTTATTATTTCCTTTGTCATTATCATCAATAATAGCATCAACAAAAATATCCTCTAATGAATGATATATTTCCTTGTTAATACCTTTATTTATTTTTTGATGAATATCCTTTGTTTTTGCTTGAAAAACTAATTTTCCCTTATCAATAATACCCACTTCATCACACATTTTTTCAATAGAATCCAGGTTATGAGAACTTATTAGTACTGTTACTCCTTTCTCTACCATTAACCGTAGATTATCTTTGATTTGTTTAACAGAAACAGGGTCAATTCCTTCCAGTGGCTCATCAAGAATGAGTATCTTAGGTTGGTGTATAAGTGCAGCAGCTAAGGAAACTTTCTTCTTCATGCCAGTTGAATAAGACTCGATCCAATCATTTTCTTTTTCTTTCAGCCTTAAGAAGTTAATTAGCTCGCTTGTACGTTTTTCAATTTCAACTGTTTCGATCTCATACATGGTTCCGGCGAAATGAAGATACTCTACAACAGATAGTTTTTCGATGTAATGAGGTTGTTCCAGTACAAAACCTACATCCCTTTTATATTCATAGTCGCCTTTCTGGATTTGACTACCTAGTATTTTTACTTCTCCTTTTGTCTTGTTAACCAGACCTGCTAAAATATTAATGATTGTCGATTTGCCAGCTCCATTTGGACCAATAATACCGAAAATTGTGGATTTAGGTATGGTTAGATCAATTCCATCTACGGCAGCAATTTTACCCCGGTATATCTTTTTCAGTTTTTTAAATTCAATAGCATTCATAATAAATCGCTTTTGGTAAGTAGCTCAATGAATTGATGTTCATATCGTGGCAATAAGTAGAAATACCAGATCATAATGCACAGAATGAAAAATGCCAGGCAGAATACACTGCTTTTTAGCCCGGATTCCAAAACTAGGTAAGGCATTGGGGCACAAATGGAAAGCAATAATAAATATGGTAGAATGTCGGATTTATCATCTGTTGACTGTAAGCCTTTTCGTGAGAAACTTATCATATTACCGAATATCAAGTAGGGTGGAAGAGTCGTAATCAAATAAAGGCCAGCATTCAGATAGTCTTGGAAACTGGTATGAAAAAAAAAGGTAAGACAACTAAAAAGGGTAATGGAAACAATAAGGTAATGAGTGTTGATGCACCGTTTTTAGAGATAATAACTTTTCTAAGCGACCATAATTGTAGGACATAGCCACGCTTCTCATTCATTTTTCCAGGAAAGAGATCTGCAAACATAGCTGCCGTTGAAAAAACACTGATGATAATAATAAGTAACGGAAAATTGACCTTGGATAGCAGATGGTGTTGTCTCATCTTGGAAGACAAAAGGGTTATGACTAATATAGATATTGCGTAGAACATAATTCCAACAAATACAAGGCTTGAGTATCGCTTGATTATTTTTAATTGTGATTTGATATGGATTAATTTAATTACCATTGCTTCTAGTTTGTCGAGATCTTGAATATGCTGAACAGAAATAATGGAAGTATTAATCCAAATATTGCAATTATAAGATTAGTTAATATTAAACCCGTATTTTTGAATAACAGTCCGTAAAAAATATTACCAATATTGCTAGTTATTGGGACTTTCGTTAATGCATTATCACCAAATGATTCAATACCCATAATAATAATTATATATAAAAGGCCTATCATTTGGGTTTTAGTTTTTAGTTTTACAAGATATCTCCAAAGTAAGTTAAATAATAGTATCACCCAGGCTAGGATGATGGATAACAACAAAAACCAAATAATGAAATTTAAAACAGCCGATAAATATAGTCGATTACTTAAAAAAAATATTGCATAACAAATACTAACAGATAGGTAAATCAGGCTTTTGTAATCAAGCAAATACAAAACCATATGATATTTAAACTTATCCCATTTACTTAAAGGAAATATTGCCAAATGATGGGGGGTGATAAACGATCTGTTTTGGATTCGTAGAATAATTGCTATTGTATCAAAAAAAACAACAAAAAAGGAAATATATTTAAATGTAAGTAACAGGTTAGATTTGTTTTTTGGGAAAAGTGATGTGATGATTAACGTACAAAGAAATAAACATATAAATATTATTGATAAAATATAGAAATAACGTCCTTTTTGAATACGTCTAATAAGCTTTTTATTTGTATGATTTAGTTTTATTAATTGATTTCGCATTTTTTTACAATTAAGAATTTACAATTTTTAAGGGGACATTATTAGTTCTGTAATTTAATATGATTGTAAAAGGTAATTGTGCATATTACGATAATATTAGTATTGCATTTATAAACCTGTAATTTACATCTTATTTAAAGTAATTATATTAATTTAAAACATAACTTTATTGTATTATAATATACCGAATATATAGATATGCAGATAATAGATTAATCATTTTAAATTGAAAACTTAATTTAAGGAAAGGGAGCATATACTTATGCTCCCTCTTATAATTATTTAAAGCAAGCTTGACCAACAAGTATGCCATTACCAGCACCTAAAATGCCGGCGCCAATAGCTTCACTCAGGCCCCCGGTTTCAGGAATAAAAAAAGCTGCTCCAACAGCAACTAAAATTGCTCCTGCACAAGCCCAACTTCCACCTTCTATTTGTTCCATTTGACCCAAAGTTAATTCATTCATTTTGCCCACCTTTTAGATAAGTGAATATTTTAGTTAGCACTAGATATCCTAACTATATCGGAATAAAATGTCAAGAAAAAAATTTATTTAAAACACTAATATGTATTACTTTAGGTTATATTTTAATATAAGTGTCAATGTTTAAATCGATAAAAATTAAAGACTTCGCTAATTAAAATAAAACCGTTAGGAAATTTAATAATTTTTTTAAATCTAGTATTAAAACGAGTAACGATTTTATGTTTATACCCTGCTTTTTTATCGTATGGTAACTTATAAAAAAGAGATAAGCGTAAATGATCATATCTTTATTCAACATTAGGAATTAATATGGTCGCTACCTAGAACACGGTTAGAATCAGGATGTTCAGAATGATAGGATTAGCCTAAATTATTTAGGGCTATAAGTTAGTCATTATTCGATCCATGATTCTCTATCAGGAACCTTGTTAAACACCACTAACTTCTTCAAAATGGTCA
>Ga0102962_1000542_pt1 | contig 17565 bp, 12 predicted proteins | sample SalPonF2_C_D2_MG_FD_84519 | JGI IMG/M metagenome (GOLD analysis project Ga0102962, IMG submission 84519) | Salt pond soil microbial communities from South San Francisco under conditions of wetland restoration - Salt Pond MetaG SF2_C_D2_MG ...
ATGAACCGCGATGCCCCCTGGTTTCTGCCCTTTATCGTGGTACTGCATCTGGGGACGGCAGCAGCGCTGTTGTTGTTTTTCTGGCGTGACTGGCGGGACATACTGGCCAGTCTGGTGCGCACCCGGGGACGGCCAACCGAACCGGATGCAAGGCTGTTCTGGTTGCTTGTCCTGGGAACGGTTCCCGCCGGCTTGATCGGCCTGGCTCTGCACCACCAGATCCGCTTGCTTTTCGGAACGCTTACGGTGGCTGCTGTCGCGCTTGCCATCAACGGGATTTTGCTGATCGCCGGCGACGCTCTCAGGCAACGCCGCCCCCGTTACGAGCTGGAACGCATGAATTGGCGCCAGTCGTTCCTGATAGGCATAGCCCAGGCGCTGGCGCTTATTCCCGGAATTTCCAGATCCGGAGTCACGCTGATCGCCGGAGTGGGCACGGGACTTGATTACGCGGCATCGGCGCGGTTTTCGTTCCTACTTGCCACACCGATAATCGGTGCGGCAGGACTGCTCGAGGTCCCAAAACTGCTCCATGCCTCTGTGCCGCATGGGCTTTTCATGACCATTATCGGCTCCGGGATTGTCGCCGGTATATGCGCCTGGCTCTCGACGTGGTTCCTGATGCGTTATTTCAGATTACGTGAAGTGACGGCACTTCGCCCATTCGGCGTTTACTGCTTGCTTGCGGCCGGAACTGCCCTCCTTCTCCACTTCCTGTAAAAGTCGGCATGGCCCATTGTCAGGCGCCGCATAGACCCGGATTGGCTGTAACCGTCGCTATGGCCCGATACCCTATCCGAAAGCCTGCGAGTACTCGCCAGGCATCGGGTTTCCAGACTGAATGTCCGGGTTTCGGAACTTTCCCGGCGAATGATCACTCTAGATAGGAAGCTTCGTAAAAATTTTACGAAGGAAAGCCCGAATCATGACCCGAATGGCGGTACCTGCAGATGCCGGTTGAATTGTGCAAGCCTGGCCCATGTGCTTCATCTTGGCCATCCAGGCTATTGAAAACCGGGTCGCTCATATGAAGCCGCGATAATTCTGTTAGGGAATCGTCGCTCGCACACTCTCTCAGGAAGGTTGGCCTGTGAAACGTCCATGCCCTGCCCTCTTACGCTCCCCGGTTCCCTGTAAAATTCCTGCAATTCTCACTGGAGGGTTGCTGCTGGCAAGTCTGGCCCAAGCACATCCTGCCGCCAACGCTTCATCGTCATCCAAGGCAGTTCACGCCCAGGTGCCTGCAGTTCTGGTCAGAGATATAGAAACCGGCTATTTCCAAAAGGCTCTGGAAAAGCTTGGACCCGATATGGCCGCCCATTCCGGCAATGCCGACTACGAGTATAGATACGCGCAAGCCCTGCTTGGCGCAGGCAGGAATCACAAAGCCCTGAGCGCCATAAAAAAAGCCATCTCGTTGGCGCCCCGGAATGGCTCGTATTATCGCCTCATGGGCCAGGTCTACGGGGCTCTGGCACAGAATGCCGACATCTTTCATGCCATGGGGCTTGCCAAAAGCGTACTCTCATCATTTCGTACCGCCGTAAAGCTCGATCCTCACGACCCCGAATCACTGATGGACCTCGCGAAGTATTACATTGACGCCCCGGGTATTGTGGGAGGGAGTCTCAGAAAAGCCAATAAAATCAAGGACAGCCTCAAGAAAATCGCCCCGCTGGACGCGCTTGAAATACAGGCGCATGAAGACGTTAACGCTCACCGCTATGAAAAAGCGGAAGCCGTATTGCACCAGGCAGTGAAACTTGACAAGACCTCGCACAGCGCACAGAAACTGGCTTTTCTATACATGCGCAGGCGCCGGTACTCGGCAGGTTTCAAAACCTTCCTGTCCATTACAAAACAGACTCCGGAAGACATCCGGGCGTGGTACTGGACCGGAAGGACCTCAATACTGAGTCATTCCCATTATCCGGATGGCATTCATGCGCTCCAGCATTACATAGCGGCTCCCGAGCGGCCCGACACGGCCCCTTCCCTTGCCTTTGCCCACCTGCGCCTTGGGGATCTTTACAGGTTGACAGGGAAAAGTCATCAGGCCTGCATCGAATATGCGAAAGCCAAGAACTCAACGGGTTCACATAAGAGAAAATTCAAATTCGACCTGGGAAAATCGTTGAGAAAGCTGCGGAATTCAGACTCCAGCAATATAAGCGCGATCACGAGCCGGAAAGCTTTTTCCAGAGCGAATTGCAACTAAACTTCACACTACCCGATATCAGCTATTATTGTTTGCCATGCAGTTCTGGCAACTTTTCTCCCCCCAGGCACACGGGCACTATGCATTAATCCTCACATTTACCTGCAACCCGGGATATAACGTACAATGATCACAAAAAGCGCTATGTATTCAGTTGCTTACATGAAAAAGTGCATCCTGCATCCTTATCACGACGCATTCGGACGTAGTTTGAAGAGGTCTGCCCCCATGCCTGTAAAAACGGCCAAATGCTGACTTCGGTACTTGAACGTTGGGTGCGCTTCATACGCCGCCATCCCATTTTCACGCTATTCGCACTCGTTGCCATAAGCGTTCTCGCCCTCGGATATTCCGGGAATCACCTCAGGCTTGACACGTCTACATCCGATCTGTTTTCTCACAGCCTGGCCTGGCGTCAGGACGAGGCGCGGCTGGATAAGGCCTTCCCCCAACTGAACAACACGATTGTCGTCGCCATCGATGGGGCCACACCCGCCCTGGCCGATCAGGCCTCCAAGAAATTGGCGCAAGCGTTAAGCGCAGACCATAAGCATTTCACCTATGTGTACGCAGGCAAAAATACGGCCTTTCTGCGTCAGAACGGACTACTGTTCCGATCCCAGGCCGAAATTCATACGCTTACCCATCATCTGACGCAAGCACAGCCGGTGCTCGCCCAGTTGGTTCAGACACCCGATTTTCCCGGTCTGCTGGCAGTGACGGAACGCGTCATGAAAAACGCCGACAGCCAAGAATACAGATATGCCGCACAGACCAGCTTGAGCCCGTTGTTAAACCAGATGGCAAGCGTATTCCATGGCGCCGCAATAGGTAACCAACGGTATTTGTCCTGGCAGGATCTTTTTAATTTTGCCGGCGACAAGACAAAAAACAAACCCGATGTGCTGCTGGTAAAACCGAAGCTGAACTACAACAACGCATTACCCGCACAAGACGCCCTGGATGCAATTCATCGCGCCGTCTCCCGACTGGACTTGACGCCCAGCCATGGGGTCCACGTACATCTGACCGGCTCGGTTGTCTTTCAACACCACGATCTCTACGAGTTGATGCGTGACCTCCCCCTTTTCGGGGGGTTGACTGTGCTCCTTGTGACGGCACTTCTGCTCGCAGCCATGCGCGACTGGCGCCTGCTTCTCGGAACCGTCATAACGCTGTTCCTCGGGCTGATACTGACTACCGGATTTGCAGCGTTGGCATTCGGGCGCTTGAACCTCCTGTCCATCGCATTTGTAATGCTCTATTGGGGCATGGGCGTTGATTACGCCATCCATTTTTGCCTGTCCTACCGTGGAGCCCGCTCAGGAGGACTCGCCCATGGCGAATCACTTCGGCATGGCGTGCGGGAAACCGGCGCGCCCCTGGTAGGTTCCGCGCTCACGACGGCAGCAGCTTTTTATGTATTCGTACTGACCCACTTTACGGCGTTGTCCGAACTGGGTGTTATAGCCGGCACGGGGATGCTTATCAGTCTATTAATGACGTTTACCGCCCTGCCCGCCATGTTAACGTTGCTGAAACCCAAAGTGCCGCCAGTCAAACAACGGGCCGGGTGGGGATTCCCGGCCACCTGGCGGGCTTGGCAACTGCGTCACAGGAGGCCCATCTTATATCTTGCTATTGCGTTAGGCGTATGTGCAGTTCTGTTGCTCCCTCGACTGCACTTCCAGATAAATCCCATAAAGTTGCGCGACCCGCATACGGACGCCGTACGCACCTTCAAGAGGCTCGTCAAATCCGACCCCCGATCCACTTTCTCGATAAGCGTTTTGGAACCGAACGCACAAGCCGTCAAAAAATTAAAGAAAAAAGTCGAAGGCTTGCCTGAAGTGAACTCCGTGATGGACCTTTCGTCGTGGGTGCCTGACAACCAGGCCAGCAAGCTCTCCACGATCAACCTGTGGAGTGTTCTAGTCGGCCCCCTGGTGCCGCCCCAGTGGAATCTGAGGCAAGCCAGCACACGGGAGCGACGGAAGGCTCTGGTTCATTTCCGCCAGGTTCTGGAAAGCTTCTCGAAAAACTCTCGCGGTCCGCTTGCGGAATCAGCGGGAAGTTTGCTGGACAGCATCGACGATTTCACCGCACGCACCAAGCAATCCCATCATGCCCTGCAAATGGTCGCAACCGGGCTTCTTTCAGGACTCCCCGACACATTGGAGCGCTTGCAAGACTCATTGAAGGCCAAGCGCATCACCTTATCCGCGCTGCCCATGAAACTTAAACGCCGCTGGCTGAGCCAGAACGGGATTTATCGGGTAGCGATTTTCCCCCGCGACAATCTTATGAACGACAAGGCCCTCGAGCACTTCGTTCACGCGGTAAGCCGGGTAGCTCCCCATGCCACGGGAACCCCTGTGATCATGGTGCGTGCGGCTAAATTGGTAAGCCACGCCTTTCTTGAGGCACTTGTCTATACACTTGTGATTACACTCGGAATCGTGTGGCTGACTTTCCGCAATTTCAGGGATACGCTCTACACGATGACCCCTTTGATACTCGGCGGCCTTCTGATCTGCGCCACCATGGTATTAATCGGAGAGACTTTCAACTTTGCCAACGTCGTTGCCCTGCCACTGTTATTCGGCGCCGGAGTCGACTACAGCATTCACATCGTAAACCACGCCCGCAGAAATGAGGCAACGGGTAAAAAAATCTCCTCGAGCTCGACCAAGGCCGTCGTGTTCAGCGCACTCACTACACTGGCGAGCTTCGGAAACCTGGCTTTTACGGGTCACGGCGGCCCTGCCAGCATGGGGTTGGTTCTTGCTTTAGGGCTGACTTTTATACTGTTCAGCGATCTGATTGTGCTTCCCGCGCTTCTGGGCAAAGGAAAATCCTGATGGGAAAGGCATCTTAGTGAAATTATTGCGATGGTTGGCTCTTCTGCTGGGTTTGGCCGCTATTGTCGCCTTGATCATCGACAACGGCGCTCACCAAATCGCCACCGTGCTGACAAAAGGCGGCCTCAAGCTTTTTCTGGTACCCATTGTCATGGTCATACCCATGATGCTAGACGCAGCGGGCTGGCAGGTCTTGATTTCCAACCCGCCCCCTTGGCGCCGTTTCTTCTATGCACGCTGGATCGGAGAGTCCGTAAACACACTTCTGCCGGCTGCCCAGGTCGGCGGTCTTTTCATCAAGTCCTACCTCCTGGACAAGACCGTAGGCGAACCCGGATTAGCCCTGGCCTCCGCAATCGTTGCAGACACCGTATCCGCCATCTCGCTGCTGCTTTTTATTGCTTTAACCCTTGGGCTTATGGCAATGCATGGCCTCGATCTCAGAATCATACTTCCGCTCGCGGCAGGAACCATTATTTTTTGCATACCTATTTACATTTTTTACCGCTTGCAATCCGGGACAACGATCAACTTTCATCCACGTCTCAGGAAATTGGTTTCCAAAATTACGGCTTTCGCCGGTTCGGACAATAAAGCAGGCGGTATAAAAGACCAACTCGACAATATCTATGCCGATAACAAAAATATTCTTAAAAGCTTCCTGCTCCAGTTCCTGGGCTGGGTGCTCGGCACCATAGAGGTCTGGATGATTGTCCATCTACTCGGAGGCAACATATCGGTAACTGAAGCTCTGCTCTTGGAAGGCCTGGGGCAGACAATTCGTAATATCGCTTTTTTTATTCCGGGGGCGCTCGGTATACAAGAAGGCACATACCTGCTCGTAGGCACGATGCTTGGCCTTACTCCGACACTTGCCCTCTCCATCTCTCTGGTAAAGCGTTTCAGGGAACTCGCTCAGGGTATCCCGGGTTTAATCGTGTGGCAGGCCAATGAAGGCTGGAGCTTTTTGCGCCATCTGCATCGCCGGTGATGCCGTGCATTCTCAGCGACCACGCACCCATAGAGCATTTTTTCAGATATCACGAAACGTGATCATCTCAATATCTTCATTTTTTATGGCCGCAGCTACCCGCTGACTGAGCAAGGCGGAGTATTCTTCGATGTGTTGATAGTCCGACATGGCTGCGGTAATCTCCCGGCGGGATGCCGGATGACAATATATCTCCGTTACGCCCCCATCCAACTGGTCCACGTACGCGACCATTTTGGACTCATCCATCCGCCCGGTGTCGGTCAGGCCGAAAATCCGGTCGTTATGCCGAATTCCGGCTTTATCCAGGCGCCTGCGCATCAGCTTCAGCCACGGAATCAAGGCACGGGGTCCATTCGCCTCGAGAGGCAACCTCACGCTTTTCAGTCCATATTCACGGCCGATGTCGATGATCAATCCCAGCACCGTCGGATGCAGGTGAAAATGCTTGTGCGCACTCACGTGATCCAGAAGGAAGCCGGTGCGCCTGAAGGCTTCGAACTGGGCGCGAATCTCCTTGACCAGTTGGCGGCGAACCCTGGGATCGAAAAAGAAGCGCACGCCTGCGAGCGCCATATTGTCCAGGAAATGGCCCTGTGAATCTGTCAGGAGAGCCACTTCCGTGGCCGGCAACACAGGACTCCCGTCAGTCAGGACAAGGTGCAGACCGACTCCCAAACCGTCCATATGCCGAGCTCTCTCTATGGCATCAGCTGCGGCAGGCCCGCTCACCATCAGGCCTGCGGCAGTCAATATGCCCTGCCGCCAGGCTTTCTCCACTGCTTCGTTAACCGATTGATCCAGACCGTAATCGTCCGCAGTGACAATCAGGCGCCGACGGAGACCAGAAGATGATTTTTCATTGATCATGAGCTACAAGCATGCGGTCCGGGGAAACGTAATCAGCCGCCGCCCGATAAGAATCCCGGACTGTCATCAGATAATCAACAAGCGTTAGTGCTCGCGCAAAAAGCGCATGAATTCCACCCCTTCGCGCAATCTGCGTTTCATCATTTCCTGGCTTTTCAGCATTTCCGCAACAAGCTCGGTTATTTTCCCGGGGCGGAAATAGAATCGCTTGTAGAAGGTGCTGACCGAACTGAATATTTCATCAGAGGAAAGATGCGGATAACTGATGGGGCTTAACTGCACACCATGATCGTTCACGAGATTCCGCGTTTCATCTTCGTCAAGCCATCCATTTTCTATGGCCTCCCTGTACATACGCGTGCCCGGATACGGGGCCGCTATGGACACCTGGATCGTATGCGGATTCAACTCCTTCGCGTAGCGAATCGTCTCCTCGATGGTGTCGCGCGTTTCTCCAGGAAGTCCCAGGATGAATGTCCCGTGAATAGTAATACCCAATTTACGGCAATCCCTCGTAAACCGATGGGCTATGTCGGGCCGCAAACCTTTTTTAATGTTGAACAATATTTGCTGATTCCCGGACTCATAGCCGACGAGCAACAGCCGCAATCCATTGTCTTTCATTATCTTCAGCGTTTCATAGGGCACATTGGCCTTGGCGTTACAGGACCACGTCACACCCAGCTTGCCCAACCCCCGTGCTATCTCCTCGACCCGGGGCTTGAAATCAGTAAAAGTATCATCATCGAACATGATTTCTTTCACCTCAGGCATGTTCTCCTTGATCCACCTGACTTCGTCCAGAACACTTTGCGGGCTGCGCACGCGATATCGATGGCCGCCCACGGTTTGCGGCCATAAGCAAAAAGTGCACTTCGAACGGCACCCTCGCCCGGTGTATAGCGACACGTACGGATGCTTGAGATAGCCGATGAAATAATTGTCAATTGTCAGGTCGCGCTTGTAGACAGGGGAGACGAAAGGCAGCTCGTCCATATTCTCGATCATCGGGCGCGGCGCGTTATGTATTATCTTTCCGGAATCGTCGCGATAACTCAGCCCCAGGACCCTGGACAATGCCTGGCCTTCCGCTACTTCCTTGACGGTATAGTCGAACTCTTCACGGCCCACAAAATCAATGGCATCCGTCGCTTGCAGGGACTGCTCCGGTTCCACCGCCACCTTGGCCCCGACCATTCCGATCAACAGATCGGGGTTCTCTGCCTTGAGGGCCTTTGCCACTTTGGCATCGGACGGAAACGACGGTGAACTGGTATGCATGATCACCAATTCATAATCGTGCGCCAGAGGCAATATTTCATCCAGGCCCAAACCGTCAGCAGGCGCATCAATCAATCTGCTTCCGGGAACCATTGCCGCAGGTTGGGCTAGCCACGTCGGATACCAGAAGGAACGGATTTCCCGCTTGGCCTGGTAACGCGAGCCCGCGCCACCATCGAATCCATCGAAGGACGGGGGATGTAAAAACAATGTCTTCATCATGTCCAAATTCCAGAACGTAGTCGAAACTTAATGAGGTGATTCTTTCTTGCTAGACGTTACTTACCGCAATGGCCTTTTCACGCCAGCTAACAGAACGATAGAAGAACCCGGCCACCCAAACGCCGAACACAAACAGATCACGTGCCGGAAGCAGCCAGACCGAACGGATCATGCTAACCAGCGTCTTCTTGGTAGAAAGACAGTGCAGTATCAAGCGGAGCAAAAGCGCTCCTCCAAGTACGTATACAAGAGATGGCGCATCTCCACTCATGAATACGCCAAGCAAGGGCAGCGTGATTCCGCAGGTCACCCCCGAGAAGGCGTATCCAAAGGGTTGAACCGACCGTATGGTAGACATCCAACGCAACTCGTGTCTCGCAACATCATAAAGATTATTCTCGGCAACCATGGTTTCGACGAAAAACGGTGCGATAACGGTGCGCAAGCCCAGGCGGCGCACGGCACAACCCAGCATATAATCATCCGCGATGGAATCCGTCACCTCGTCAAAGTCGCCAAGCTCGGAGAGAACATCGCGACGGAGCGCCATGGTTACGCCCGACACAAAACTCTGCACGCCCAACAGCCTGGAAACCATCACGGCCGGCATAAACCAATCGTCTATGAAGAGTGCGCCAAAACGCGAAGCCGATTGCGGCAATGAACGAGCGCGATACATGCACGTCACCAGCCCGACATCCGGCTGCTTCAGCAGCGCAGCTATCTTCCGGAGATACTCTCCTTCCACAAAAACATCGCTGTCGGAGATAACGACATAGTCGTGTCGCGCCCAACCCAGCATATTCGATAAATTACTGACTTTAAGGTTCTGTCCGCTTATCCGCTCATCGACGACGAGTTTCAAATCAAGATCCGGAAATTCACGCTGCAGACGCTCTACTATCAAGCATGCCTCGTCGGCGCCATCCTGGACGCCGAAGATGATCTGGTACAGCGGATAATCCTGAAGACAGAACGAGCGCAGCGCCTCATACAAACAGGGTTCGTCGCCGCACAACGGTTTCAAGACAGTTATTGGCGGAAGGTCGTCAGAATTCTCACATGCCCTGTCCCGGGGACGCTTCAACGTGACTGCCGCAATCGCCAATAACAAATAGGCCACGCTCGCGCCGCTGAGCATAACGCCTAGCCATGCGGCAATATCACCGTTCTGCATCGGGTTCCATTTCCGGGTAGATTATGTATGACCTCGCTTTCGAGATAGACCATTCCGAACACGCCATTGGATAATACCTGTTCAGAGCATTAAAAGCGACCAGACCTGCACCATACAGGCCCCGAGGTTTGCAAAAGACCTTTTCGGCCCACTGTGAATGTTCGAAAAGAGGCGTAACGTCTCATGTTCCCTAATTGCCCGATGAAGGCATGATGGCCGCCATTTTCTTGGGCAATTGAGACTTTTGCAGATGCCTGATCAGGGCCGGCAGGCTTGTCCTCCTGATCTCCGCCTGATACTCATTACGATATGTTAATACAAAAGATATCTCCATAACCTTGACATCAAAAATCTTCCATCTGCCGCCCACTTTATGCATCGCATAGTCGACAGACACGGAATCATGGTCAGGGATATGGACTAATGTGCCAACGGAAATAAACTGCCGGTTCGTACCTCCTTGCAACGGCAGCACCTGAACTCTATCTTTACGATAACTCACTATCCCCTTCTTATAAACTGCAATAAGGTGATTGATAAATGCGCGTGCAAAATCTTTGCGCTGCCCTGGCGTCGCGGTTCCCCAATAGTGTCCGAGTATGAGGCGGGAGGCAAACTTCAGATCAAAATGCGGCAATATGTATTTATAAACCAGGCGCCGCACTTCTCCAGGATTTTTTTTGAGCTGTGGGTTATGCCGCTTGAGGGCTTCGATGAAATCCCTGGAGGCTCTCCCGATGACGGCGGCAGGCTGCTTCATAGTCTTTGAAGAAACCGCCATAACGGTGTTATCACTTCCGCGGCCGAATGCTGCGCCGGCCGAGAAGAACAGGCCAAGCCCGGAAATCAGGCATAGCATTAGAACTTTATACATAAAGGAACTCAGGAATCACTTGCTCCTCCTGTTTTGCATCCCGATACGGCGCCGACTCTGACAAGGCTTCACATGGAAAGGGCGGCCTGGCCGTAGGCTCCCAGGCAGCTCAGTCATCTCCAGCAAGCGCGACCGGCGCCGCATGCCATTCATTCATCGAGCAGCGTCACCCCGCACCTTCACCTACCATGCGGGTGCAACCAGACGATTGGTTGATAATCACACCGAGCAGCCTTCGTCCAGCGTATTCCCTTTCCGGCCAATGCAACCGCCCGTTTGCCGGCATCTATGCCCTTAAGGCATGCACTGCACGTATGACACGGGAGATTCCACAAAGTTCTGGCCCAGCTCTGCCAGGATCCCGCGGCTGCCATACCGCGATCCATTCCGCGGCCTCTCGCTGTAGCCGGCTTTAATGCAGGCGTGGCGGCTTGTCGAACCGGCCTTCGACGGATGGTCCGGGCGGTTTCCTGTATCGCGGCGTTGGGGGCCTGGGTCTCAGTGCCGTAGGCGCTTGCGGAGGATAGCGCCAAAGATCGCCGATTACCGGATCGTCCTGGTCATCCTTTTCCAATTCCCAGCTGTAGCGCTTGCGTGGCGGCACCGGATCCAGACGAAACAACGTCAGCGCGCACAACAAGCCCATCGCGGCGCCCCAGGCATGGGTGACGTATGAAATATGTACATTGCCTTGCGGAACGATGGCAACCAGCGCCGTCCCATACAGGAACGCTACCGCACAGGTGATGGCGGCCGACGTCCGGTCACGGCGCAAGATTCCGGCCACGATCAGGAACACGATAAACCCCATGACCAGGCCGCTTGCCCCGAGGTGAAACGCCAGCGGCCCGGTAAACCATACGCCCAGGCCGGAGCCCAGCCAGATCACCGGTACTGCGATCCTGCTCGCCCGGGGATAGCCATACAGCAACGCCGTTCCCAGAATCAGAACGGGGCCAGTATTGGCCAGTAGATGCCCCCAGGAAGCATGCAGAAGGGGCGCCGCCACAACGCCTATGAGGCCGAACGGCACATGCGGCTCGACACCGAGCACATTGAAATTCCAACCGCCAATGCTCTCGATCAGGCGGATCCACCACAGCACCGCCACGAACAGGACGCTGGCGGTGAGAGCACGCTGCAGCCGCAAGCCGGCCTCCCGACGCCGATGATGCTCGTGTTGTGTCAGCCTCATATACGCGAACCAGTACTCTGGCTTCCCGACTCAGATTACAACATCCCTGCCCGAATCCGGGCCCTCAGCTGCTTATCCGTGCTCTCACGGCAACAGAAAAGCCGCGCGTGCGAGATCTTTGCCATATGGAACCAGCCGGCAGGCCACATCCGGGTAGACGATACGCTCTTCTTTCTCGTCATGGCTGTCGAGCAAGCGAACCAGCTTCTCCGCGGATCCGTCAAATGCCAGAGAATCCAGATTTTGCCTGATCAGCACGTGTTCGGTCTCCAGGCTGCGGATCCAGGCAGCACGGCCGCCAGCATTCAGATAGCGCGGAAATATCAACTCTTCCTCGATACGGATATGCCGGACCAGCAGATTATGAAGCCAGGTGGCATACACTTGCGGTTTCTCACCGTGCAACAGTCCGTGCAAGGCGGATTCGATCACGGCATGATCACGGGCAAGATAATCGACGAGATCCGCAGGCCGGCCGGTCCGCATCATGAGGGCCGTGAAACCGGCATCGTCCGCTGCCAGGAGATGCCAGGAGAATCCGTCGTCACAGAGCCGTACCAACTCGCTCCGCATTTCCCGCCAGTCGAAGCAACCATGGATGATGCAATTTTCATCCGGCTTCATCGTGCGGGCGCACGCTTCCAGCGCGGCAAACCCTTCAAGGTAAACCCGCCCCGCGCTGTTGAGCAGCGCCGCGCGCTCCGATGAAATATCGACAGTATGTGCAGGCTTTGCCTCGGCATACACTTCGAGTACGAACCGTATATCCGGCCCGGTATGGGCGACTTTCCAGCACGTTCCGGGAACAAACCATTTAGTGGCGTTCTTATCGAGCATACCGCGCAGGACCGTTGCACCATCCTGCCACTCGACATCGAGCAGGCCACGCGTGACGATCAAACGCTCCCAGCGCCCGGGCCGCGGCGCATGCCAATCAAACAGGCGCCCGGGAATGGTCCCCGGCGCATAAGCCCGAGAACTGCCCAAAAGGCGGAGGCCGCAAGGCGGATCAGCCCGGTCTGCCATCAGGCCTGGGCTCCATAAGCACCCTCACGTAAACGACGAGAAAGACCAGAAATGCCAATGTCCACAAACCTGCGGCGGCGATCATGGCCACTTTCCAGCCGGAACCCTCCAACCATCCCCCGAAGCCACGCGAAATCAATGCGGCCACAAGTAACAGATACGACAATGTGGTGAGTCGCCCGGCGGTGATCACGCGGCCGGTATGTCCCAACGATACCCGGGTCATCATACCCAGCGTCATGATGCCGAGGACGCCTACGGCTAGCACGTGCAGCGGCACCCAGGGCGGAACGGCGGCACCGAAATACAGCGCCGCATAAAGCCCCAGTCCCACCGGCAGGAACAGATAAGCCAGGTGAAGGACCCACAGGATAGGCCTGCGCGCGGTCGCAGCTGCCCCCCAGCCCTGCATGCGCAGTGCGTGCGTTACGGCGCCGATTGCCGCGAATGCCGCAAGAAGCCATGAGGGCGAAGCGGGGCACAGCACGAAGACGCCGAAGGCCACCAGGCTCGCGATTGCTATCCGGTCACGCCATTGTCCGCCTGAACGCACATTCAGCCCGGACGTCGCGTTTCGGGTAAAAGCGGGAATGACGCGGCCGCCGATCACGGCAATCATCACCATGACGAACATCAGCGTGGCCACGAGAACACGCGAACGGATGACCGGCATGAGCCAGAAATACAGTTCGAGCACGGCAAAGGCCAGAAGCACCAGGACGACGCCGTAATTGCGGCGTCCGCGTGTAGCAATAATCGGGCGCCCTACCCCTAATGCCAGGAACACGTAGAACCCGGCACACAGGGCGGCCTTGACGCCATCCGGCACCACGGACATGGGAACGACGATGCGTGCCGCGACCCAGACCAGGACGATCGCCGCCAGCGCGCTGCCGGTCAGCGTCGAGCGGCCCGTCCAGTTCGATGCGGCCGTAAGCACGAAGCCGGCAATGACAGCCCCGGCATAGCCGAACAGCATTTCGTGGCCGTGCCATAACGGCCCCAGGGCCGGGCCGTGAGCGGCGAGAACGCTGCCCCAGATCACCATCGATACGACGGCAAACAGGGCGGCCAGCAGAAAAAAGGGACGGAAGCCGAGCGCGAGGACCGGCGGCGAACGGAATCTGTCGAAAGTGCGGTTCATGGGGCGCACTATCACCCAGTCACAGCCCGTGTGCCTTGAGGTACATCAAATTGAAAATCCGGATAAAGCGTTTACACTTGCCGCCATGGATACTTCGACAACACAATCAACCGCCACGGCGACCGCCCGGCGAGGAATATTCTCCATCCTGGTACTGCTCGCACTGGTTCTGGCCGTCACTGCACAGCTCGTCACCGGCTTCTGGCTCGCCGCCCAGCCCGGCGGGGTGCTCCTTATGGTGCACGTCGGCGTCGGTGTTCTCGCCATCCTTCTGGTGATTGCCGAATGGGCGTGGCTTCTGGCGGCGCCGGCCGGACGAGTCAAGCTGGCGGGCTTTTTCGGTCGCGGTACGGGCCTCGCGCAATGGAGCGAGGGCCTTTTCCTGATTGCAGTCACGCTCACGGTCATCGCCGGCGCCCTGCTCGCTGCGATCATGCGCCTCGGTGCGAACCTGCCCTTCGGACCGCTGCTTGAATCGCATCGCGCCCTGGCGGTCATCGTGGCCGTGCTGTACCTGTTGCACAGCGCCTATGCCATGCGCAGGAATAAATGACACCGCTACCTGAACAAATGTTATAAAGGGAGGCAGGATTCCGGCTCCGCCAGGACGATGCCCCTGCCAACCAGCCAACTCAGGGAAAATTACCTCTTTGCTTCCCTTGATGAAGCACAACAACGGGAAATAGAAAAATACGCCCGGCGCAAGCACCTGCAGGCCGGTGAACAACTTTTCTCGCAATCCGACAAGGCCGACTTTTTCTGGTGGCTGGAGAAAGGCCGGATAAAGCTGTACCGGCTCTCGCGCGACGGCGACCAGAAAATCATGGGGGTGGCGGAACCCTCGCAAAGTTTCGCGGAAGGCATCCTGTTCATGGACAAGCCGGCCTATCCGGTCAATGCCGAAGCCTTGAGCAAAAGCACGGTGATCGGATTCGAACGCGAAACCTACCTGCGAATCCTCGAGACGTCTTTCGATACCTGCCGTGGATTATTCCGACATATGGTGCAGCGCACCCGGCGCCACCTGGACGAAATCGAGGCGCTGACCATCCAGAATGCGCGCTACAGACTCGTTCACTACCTGCTGCATCTGCACGTCGACGAAAACGCGAAAACTTCGACCATCAAACTCCCCATCACCAAACAGCTCATTGCCTCGCAACTGGCCGTACGCCCTGAAACCCTGTCCCGCCTTTTCCGCGAACTCGAACAGGAACAACTAATCAGCGTCAGCGGCAACACGATCGCAATCATCAACCGTGACGCCCTGGAAAACCTGGCGTAAAAAACGGTTTGATGTAGGTCAAAGACAGCTGCCGAGCCTCGATTTAGCCTCACCGAAATTCTTCGGGGAAATCGGCCATGGCCTCATCATTTAGCTTATTCTCAAGTTACGGCAATCTCATAACAGGCTTGGGAACATGCCACAGAAAGCTGTTTTCAAATAAAAAACCGCGACTTATCCGTTTTCCGGAGAATTCTCATGGCGAATATTGCCTTGAAACGCCGCCGGCGAACCTTGTAGATTCGGCATCGAAAGCATAATGAGGAGGGGATTTTGATGAACGAAACCACGGAAGATCTGTACGCATCGGATCACGACCGCATCAGTTCATATCTGAAGTGGACGCTGCTCCTGATTGCCATCATCGCAACCGGCGCCCTCGCCTACGGCGCTTACATTACCTACAGTCACGCGCCTCCTCAGCCGGACAAGATCAGCGCCCCCAGCGGCGCGGCTCTATTTACCGGCAAGGACATCGTCGCAGGCAAGGCGGCCTTTCAACAGGCGGACCTGGGCGACTACGGCAGTATTTACGGCATGGGCACTTATTTCGGCGAAGACTGGACGGCCAAATACCTGGTTCGCCTCGGTCACCTGACGGCCGATAACATCGCCATGCAACGCTACGGCAAGGCTTACAAGGATCTTGACGTCGGACCCAAAGCCGCCGTCAAGCACGACATGCAAAAGGACCTGCAAGGGTTGCGCCTGTGGGACAAGAACATGGCCACTCCCCCACCCGTGGCCCGGGCGATACAGACGTTGCAGGGCGACATCAGCCATTTCATCCTCACCAACGACTTCAAGAAAGGCTACACACGCGCCTATGGCCTGACGCAGGCGCAGGCACGCCAGGCGGCGGACTTCGTCATTTTCTCCGCCATAACCACCGTCGCACGACGGCCACACGTAAACGCGTCCTGGACCAACAACTGGCCCTACGAACCTTTCGTCGGCAATACCCCCACCAGCGGCACGTTCATCTGGACCTGGATTTCGATCATGATCACCTTCGCCCTTTTCGGCGTGGTCGTGTTCATCTTCGAACACTGGGTCAACCGCGATGCCGGGACGCCGCGGAACCTGATCAAGGAATTCAAACCACTGACGTCCGGCCAGAAAGCCATTGCGTTCTACTTCCTTGCAGTTGCCGTGGTTTTCCTTTTACAGATCACGGCCGGCGCCGTCATGGCGCATTACTATTCTGATCGCGGCAGCTTTTACGGTATCGACATCGATTACCTGGTGCCGTTCCAGTTTCTCCGTGACGTCCACCTCCAGGGTGCAATCGTCTGGATCGGCCTGGCCTGGCTGGGCGGCGGTCTCTTCATAGCACCGCTGATAGCGGGCCGTGAAGGACGCGGCCAGGGCTGGATGAACGCCACCCTGTTCTGGGTCACCCTGGCCGTCGTGCTGGGCGCCCTGGTCGGCGATTACCTGGGCATCATGGGCTGGATCAAGCAGGGCTGGTTCTGGGTCGGCAACCAGGGATTGGCTTACCTCGAACTGGGGCGCCTGTGGCAAATCGGTTTCTTCCTGGGCCTGTTCCTGTGGAGCATCATGATGGCGCGCGCCATCTGGCCGCGGCTCGTCGACCTGAAGGATGCCGTGGTCCGGTTCGCCAGCGGCCGCATCCGCCTAGAACACTTGTTGTGGGCCAGCACGCTGAACATTGCCCTGCTCTACTGGTTCGGCATGATCCCGCTCACCGGCATCAACCATTCGTTCACCATCACCGACTTCTGGCGCTGGTGGGTGGTGCACCTCTGGGTGGAGCAGTCTTTCGAGTTCTTCTTCACGATGGTGCTCGCATGGATGCTGATGGCCACGGGGCTTGTCTCGCGGCAACTGGCCACGCGCACCGCCCTGTTCGACCTGATCCTGATATTCCTCGGCGGGCTTCTGGGGACCGGCCATCACCTCTACTGGGTCGGCGAACCCGGCATGTGGCTGTCGGTCGGCAGCGTGTTCTCGTTCATCGAGGTCCTGCCGCTGCTCCTGCTGGTGGTAGAAGCCTCGCGCCAGTACCGCAGCATCAAGGCACAGGGCGACAGTTTCCCCTACAAGCTCGCCTTCCTGTATATATGGGGTTCCGCGTTCTGGAACTTCATGGGGGCAGGCGTCTTCGGCGGCGGCACCTTGAACGCACCACTGGTGAACTACTACGAGCACGGTACCTTCCTGACGCTCAACCATGCCCACACGGCGCTGTTCGGGGCCTTCGGACTCATCGCCCTGGCGCTCATCTACTTCTGCCTGCGCTATGCGGCCGGAGACCGCTACAAGTGGAGTGACAAGGCGGGGATATGGGCCTTCTGGTTCTATAACGGCGGCCTGGTGTTATGGATCGTGCTGAACTTCTTCCCCATCGGGTGGCCGCAACTGCAGGCCGTGTACGAGCATGGCTATGCCTTTGCCAGA
>Ga0102962_1000543_pt1 | contig 17541 bp, 14 predicted proteins | sample SalPonF2_C_D2_MG_FD_84519 | JGI IMG/M metagenome (GOLD analysis project Ga0102962, IMG submission 84519) | Salt pond soil microbial communities from South San Francisco under conditions of wetland restoration - Salt Pond MetaG SF2_C_D2_MG ...
CTCTCTTGAATTTATTAAGTTTCTACGGAACTTTTCTGTGATAAACGCTCAAATACCTCTTTCTCTTCACTGGTGAGTTTTGATGGCAGTTTAACTTTTAACCGGACATATAAATCACCAAAGTCCTCATCAGACTTGAATTTCGGCATTCCCTGTCCTTTTAAACGCATCAATTTATCATTTTGTGTCCCTTCAGGGATTGATAGTTTTATAGATCCACCCATAGTGGGAACTACTATTTTGCCTCCCAATAACATAGTGTAAAGATCTACAGAAACATCCGTATATAAATCATCACCGTTACGATCGAATTTGGAATGCGGACGAATTGAAACTTTAAGGTAAAGATCTCCACTTGCTCCGCCACCGGATCCGGCATAGCCCTTTCCTTTTAATTTGAGACGCTGGCCATCTTTTATGCCTCGTGGAATTTTAACGCGCACCTTTTGGCCATTTAGCTCAAATCTGCGGGTACTTCCCCGGTACGCTTCATCAAGATTTATCTCGAGTTCAGCTTCAATATCACGTCCCGGCCGTGCTTGTTGACGAAAGCGTGTCTCAAATGGTGAACGTCGTTGCTGACGCGTTCTGCCCCGGGCTCCTGCCATACCACCGAAAATATTCTCGAAAAAATCAGAAAAACCGCCGCCAAAAATATCGCCAATATCACCATGAAACTCATATTGAGTACTCTGTCCTCCGGGTCTGCCCTGCTGCGCATATTGCGCCCAGTTGAAATCTTCCGGCCGGCCGCCGGCTTGTTGATATTGCTTCCAGTTTGCACCCACTTTATCGTACCATTTCCGTTTCTCCGGATCGCTCAATACCTCATAAGCTTCCTGTACATCCGTAAATTTTTTTTCCGCTCCCTTATCATCGGGGTTAACATCCGGATGGTACCTGGCAGCCAGCTTTCGATATGCTTTTTTGATATCGCTTTGTGAAGCAGTTTTACTGACACCGAGAATCTTATAATAATCTTTATAATCCATATATTAATAACTATTTAGCTCTGTTTCGCCATTATGTCATGTTAAGATGTTCAAATAACTATATAAATGCAGGTCAAACTAACAGAAACACTTTATTTATTAATAATGCAAAAAACCTGCCATAAAAACTTCGTTCATCAATATGTATTACTACATCTGCATATAAATAAAGCCCCTGCCGTTACCCGGCAGAGGCTTTAATATCTTAAATTTCCGGTTATTTATTCCGATCAATACAATTGAAAAGCGAGGAATAACTCGGCGTCTTGATTCGGATCGTATACTTTGAGTATAACAGCATCACCTTTCTTAACACCAGACATCGCTTTATTAAATTCATTAACATTTTTGATCGGATAACGTCTACCGTTAAAACCGGCTTCCATGATTACGTCACCTTTTCGTAATCCTTTCTGATAAGCTTCACTATTCCGACTAACATTATTGACAACTACACCTTTAATACCTTTACTTATACCTAATTGTTGTCTTATGTTATCGCTTAATTGTTCTACCGAAAAGTGCAGTAAACTTGCAAGTTTATTGTTAGTCACTGTACTTCCGGAACTATTTTCCTTGCTCATATCACCAAGTTTTACCTTGATCTCTTTTTCTTTTCCATTACGAAGTACCGTGAGAGTAATAGTTGTTCCGGGTGCTGTACCGGCAATTTGGTTTTTAAACTCATTGGCATCTTTTACAGGATTACCATTCAGCTTTAGAACGATATCACCCTGCTCCAGTCCTGCTGCTTTTGCCGGATCACCGTTAACCTGATCTATTAATGCCCCCTTGGCTTCTTTCAATCCCAGTGCTTTAGCCATTGTTGGATCAATACTCTTTATATATACATTGAGAAATCCACGCCTGACCTTACCGGTTTTAATAATCTGCTCCATAATATTTTTAGCCATATTAACAGGAATGGCAAATCCAATACCCTGATTACCTCTCGATTGAGTTGCAATCGCTGAGTTTATACCAATGAGTTCACCATCCATATTTACCAGGGCGCCACCCGAGTTACCCGGATTAATGGCTGCATCTGTCTGTATGTAATCTTCATAATCGGCAAGATGAAGTTGATCACGGCCTTTTGCACTTACAATACCCATCGTTACCGTATTAGCCAGGCCCCTGTCCAATGGACTTCCTACTGCCATTACCAGTTCACCAACGTGTACACTGTCACTGTTACCCATCCTCATAACAGGTAAGTTGCTGGCATTAATTTTGATTACAGCAATATCTGTTTTTGGGTCGGTACCAACCACTTTGGCCGGTAACTGTTTTCCGCCAAAAAGCCGTACTACTATGGAATCGGAATGACTAACAACGTGATTATTAGTTAATATATATCCGTTTTTTCTCACGATCACTCCGGATCCCATACCTCTTTCATATTGTTTTTGATGAGGATTTTGATCGAAAAACTGGAATGGACCAAAATTAAAAGGCATGGCATGGCCTTGCACCTCTTTTCGAACAAACACCGTCACAACTGTCGGATTTGTGCTTTTGGCAATATTTATAAAAGCATTATTTAAATCCTGTAAATTATTTAACGGCTTATCTTTTGCTTTTTTATCCACCCTTTTATAGGAATCCGGATAAACAAACAGCGATGCTTTCGATGCATTATCCGCCGTTGAAAACCGGAACACCAGAACAGCTAATATAATACTTGCAGCTGCATAAATTATTTTCGGAAAACGATTATTCATTAGTAAGCTCCTTTTATTTCATATAACCTTGTTGCATTATTTTACTCAAGTCGATGACGTCCTTTTTTAATGTATTTCTTACAAGTTATAAAAACTGACTATCTAATATTTTATTGTATTTATAATCTTTTCTTTTCCCTTACGTTATTCAAAACTTTAAATTAAAAAGGACTGTGAACCACCACAGCCCTTTTAATTGGCAGCTAAACTTTATTAAATAATTTCACTTTTTATTATTGCTGTCATTTAATCTCTATTTGCTTATTTAATTCTTGTTCTCTCTTTTTAAGGTCAATAATTAATATGCCATCTTCATAGCTTGCCTGAATACTTTCTCTGTCAATATCATCACTTAAGGTCAATTCACGATTGAATTCACCATAGCCACTTTCAATTCGATGATACCTGAAACCATCTTCTTCTTTTCTGCGCCTGCGTTCACCGCTCACAGTAAGTGTATTTCCTTTGATACTAATATTAATGTCGTCCTTCTTTATTCCGGGAACAGCTAATTCAACCTGGTATCCATTTGCATCTTCACTGATATTGCATTTCGGATTAAAAACCGTTCCGTTAGCTTTATTACCTAATAACAACGCTTCATTAAAAAATTCATCCAAAACATCACTGAAATGTTTTGAACTGTCGGGCGTATCAAACATATCGACCGGTGAAACGGGTGAGAATCTTACAATTTTCATATCTGTAACTCCTGTTATTTTGTTAATTAATTTTTCAAAAATTTATTTTATGTATATACAAACCCCGTACCAATACATTAGGAATGACATTTTAACTTTCTGTTTATGTACTATTTACAGGGTGGATGAATTATGGTCATAATTTGATTTCTATATTGGCAGAAGAGATGCTTTTTGTCAGTACCTTCGTGATTTAGCCGTTACTTTTGACATACATTCAGATTTTTACACACAAAAAAGAGGGAATACATCATCTGCATTCCCTCTGCCAGGCACTGACTATTATTAAAAAACGGACTTACTTAATCTTAATTTCTTTACTGACTTTTTCTTCCGCTTTTTTCAAATCGATATACAGTATGCCATCTTTAAACCGCGCATCAATGCTTTCTTTATCAACTTCTTCGGATAAGTTGAATGAACGGCTAAATTTACCATAGCCACTCTCCATCAAATGATATTGCTTATCTTTTTTTTCTTTTTCAAATTTCCGTTCGCCACTGATCGTCAATGTGTTATCTTTGAGGTCCATTTTAATGTCCTCTTTTTTCATACCGGGTAGGGATACTTCAATGTGATAACTCTGATTATCTTCACTGATATCTACATTCGGCAGAAACGTATCACGATCGCCTTTGGCAGCCAACGCATCACTGAAAAATTCATCGAGAAAATCACTAAATCTTGGTGCTGGAAAATCCATAAATTCTGATGGTGATACGGGGGAATACTTCGTAAGCTTCATAATCAACCTCCTTGTTTAATTCATGGTTATATTTTGATTATTCCACTTATATCTATAACAAATCCCGTACCAATTTGATTTCCATTTAGAAGAATAACGTCACTCTTTAATATTGACAATCGAACCGTGAAAAATCGACACAGAAAAGCTTTATACTGTCAGAATAAAGAAAATTCGACAGTATATTTAGTGTCAATTCAGATGAAAAATGATTTTAATAAGCAGAGTATAAAGCATGGTATAATTAAAATGCCCATTCTCCGTTTTCCCTTATCCTCATTCATCCGCGTGAATCTCTGGCTAAAATACTCTGGCAATCAAGAATCAGCTTTGAGTATCTTCTTTTTTTCTTTGGCGATCAAAAAAGCCATTTCAAGGCTCTGCTCATAATTAAGGCGGGGATCACAATAGGTCTGGTAATTAGTCTTGAGCCCGTCTTCATCCAAACCTTTGGCACCACCTATACACTCGGTAACATTATCACCGGTTAGCTCAAGATGAACACCACCCAGGTTCGTACCCTCGGCCCTGTGAATAGAAAAGGTCTGTTTGATCTCACTCAGGATATCATCAAAATGGCGTGTTTTTAATTCGTCATCTGTTGAAAATGTATTACCATGCATGGGATCACAGCTCCATAATACATTGAAACCCGCTTTTTCAACGGCACGAATCACTTTTGGTAATTCATCACCAACGATATCTTTTCCGAATCGGGATATAAGAGTTATTTTACCGGCTTCCTGTTGCGGATTAAGAACCTCTATTAATTTTAATAGTTCATCCACATCATATGGCGGGCCCAATTTGATACCAACAGGATTTTGGATTCCACGCAGGTACTCTACATGTGCACCATCAAGAGCTCTTGTGCGGTTACCCAGCCAAACCATATGAGCACTCAGGTTATACCATCCCTGTTTGTGCGGAACCTTCCGGGTCTGCGCTGAATCATAATATAAATTCAACGCTTCATGAGAAGTATAAATATGAACACGTTGTAAGGTAGTAAGCTTGTTAGGCGAAATCGTCTCCACAAAATTTATCGCATTATTGATAGAACGGACCATCGCCATATACTCATCGTAGTACCGGTTATTTTTCATGAAAGATAATTCCCAGTAGCCAGGATAATGCAAATCGGCAAAACCACCGCCTTCACTCAGAGCACGAATAAAATTGAGTGTCATTGCCGCTTTTTGGTATCCTTCAAGAAGCCTTTTCGGATCAGCTTTTCGGGAATTTTTATCAGCCACATAACTGTTAATTAAATCCCCGCGATAAATTGGTATCTCCTCCCCATTAACTACTTCTTTATCTTTCGAACGGGGCTTAGCGTACTGCCCTGCTAACCGTCCGACACGAATAACAGGCAGATTAGTCTCGTGTATCAGCACAAGACTCATTTGCAACAATACTTTAAGGATATTTACAATTTGGGGTGATGTTACGTTCTCAAATGTTTCGGCACAATCACCACCCTGAAGCAGAAAAGATTCACCGCGGGCTGCCGTTGCAAGTTTATCTTTTAACGCTTTCACTTCCCATGAAGTAACCAATGGCGGGTAATCTTTTAATTCACGATAACATTTTTCCAGGTTATCAAGCTCACCATATTCCGGAATTTGAATTACAGGGTATTTTCGCCATGAATCGGGAACCCACTTTTCCGTTCTTTCTTCTTGCATTATAAAAAACTTTCTAAAATTACTACCTAATTATCTATATATAATATATTTATAACTATGAATGAGTATATGCAAATCATTCACAAATTTATTCCAGTCCTGTCAACGAAGCCACAATATAAAGAACTAATAGAACCATTTCTCAGGTAATCCATGAATTCTTATTCAAATAATGATTTTTATTCAAATTTTCGGGTAACTATACCGTTAATAATCATTGAATAAACCGGATATTAGAAATTTTCACTCAAACAAAACACATTTGGCATACAATATTTACCGATTTATATGCCACATTATTCTTGAAAATTCATTAATTTAATCTTTTTGAATTAAACGGAATTTACCTTTGCACGACTCAATAATTATTCGCGGTGCACGCGAACATAATCTCAAAAATATTGATGTCAACATTCCGAGAGACCAGTTTATCGTTATAACCGGCTTATCCGGTTCAGGTAAGTCCTCACTGGCTTTCGATACCATATACGCAGAAGGACAACGGCGTTTTATGGAGTCTCTCTCTGCATATGCCCGTCAATTTCTGGGTATGATGGAACGGCCTGAAATTGATTTTATCGATGGTCTCTCACCGGTGATCTCAATAGATCAGAAAACTACCAGCAGAAATCCCAGGTCGACGGTTGGTACGGTAACTGAAATATACGATTTTTTACGTTTGCTTTATGCACGAACCGGTATCCCCTATTCTTATCTTACCGGCAACAAAATGGAGAAACAGACAACAGATCAGGTTGTTGAAAACATTTTAAAATTGCCGGAAGGAACACGTGCCTATTGTCTTGCTCCTGTTGTCAGAGGCCGTAAAGGCCATTACCGGGAATTATTTGATCAGATAATGAAGCAAGGGTTTGTCAGAGCCCGCGTGGATGGACGTTTTGTCGAACTTGAACAGGGTATGCAAATCGACAGACATAAAATCCACAATATTGAAGTGGTTGTCGATCGATTTATAATATCCGAAAAGAGCAGTTCACGTATTGCACAAAGCGTTCAGATGGCTCTCGAAATGGCCGATGGAACGGTTATTATATGCACGCAACAGGATAACGGACATTTTAAAGACCAGCTTTTTTCACAGAAATTATTTGATCCAGAAAGCGGCCTCGCCTACGAAGATCCGGCACCAAACCTGTTTTCATTCAACTCACCCTTTGGCGCCTGTCCAAAATGCGGAGGACTTGGTTATCAGTATGATGTGGACCCCGACCTTGTGATTCCAAATAGGAAATTAAGTATTAATGATGGAGCGATCCGATTTTTAGGACAGCCCCGCTCAATCTTTATCTTCAAACAGATCAAATCAATACTCGATACCTTTGACCTCTCTTTTGATACCCCGATTAAGGATTATCCGGAGGAAGCATTTGAAATCCTTATTCGTGGCGGGGGTGATAAAAAATTTAATGTAAGTTACGATTTTAATGACAACAGTGTAACATATAAGCACAAGTTTGAAGGCCTCGCTCAGATTATCCGAAAACAGTATGAGGGCAAAGGAAAAGCCAGGCAGCGCGAAAAGGCCAAAGGCTATATGAATAAAGTTGTATGCAAAGCTTGTCACGGCGGCCGCCTGAATAAAGAAGCACTTTCCTATAAAATAGATGACTATTCAATCAATCAGTTGGTATCGATGGATATCAGTAGTTTAAGGGAAACGGTAACCAAATTAACATTAACGGAACGTCAACGATTGATTGGTGGCCAGATCCTGAAAGAGATACGGGATCGTTTGGATTTCCTCATTAATGTAGGCCTGCATTATTTAAGTCTCGACCGGGAAGCGCAGACTCTCTCCGGCGGTGAAGCTCAGCGAATTCGCCTTGCCACACAAATTGGTACACAACTGGTTGGAGTATTGTATATCCTTGACGAACCCAGTATAGGCCTTCACCAGCGTGATAACCTTAAGCTCATTCGTTCCCTTGAAACACTTCGCGATCTCGGTAACAGTGTTATTGTTGTTGAACACGATCGGGAGACGATCGAACATTCCGATTATGTTATTGATATGGGGCCCGGTGCCGGTATTAACGGCGGTTATGTGGTAACCCAGGGAAAACCGGATCAGCTTGATCCTGATTCCATGACAGCCCGTTTCCTTCGTGATGAAGCTGTTATCCCTCTGCCTGGTAAGCGTCGCGATGGAAATGGAAAATCGACCTTACTTAAGGGAGCCCGTGGACATAACCTCAAAAACGTAGATCTTGAAGTTCCATTAAGTAAATTTATTTGTGTGACCGGAGTAAGCGGCAGTGGAAAAAGTTCATTAATCAATCAAACGCTTGTACCGATATTATCATCCTATTTTTATAAATCGAAAGCAGTCGCGCTCCCGTATGATGACATCGAAGGTATCGATAATATCAATAAAATTATTTCAATTGATCAAAGCCCTATCGGCCGCACACCTCGATCCAATCCGGGTACGTATACTAAAGTATTCGATTATATCCGCCAGCTGTTTGCCGAATTACCAGAAGCCAAGATTCGCGGTTATAACCAGGGACGGTTTTCGTTCAATGTGAAAGGCGGCCGATGCGAATCATGCAAAGGTGACGGGTTGCGTAAAATTGAGATGAATTTCCTTCCGGATGTTTATGTAACCTGTGAAACGTGTAATGGGAAGCGATATAACCGGGAAACCCTTGAGATCTACTATAAAGGAAAAAATATAGCCGATGTACTGGATATGTCGATCAGGGAAGCTCTTGAATTTTTCGATGCTGTTCCCCGCATAAAAAGAGTGTTACAAACCCTGGATTCCGTTGGGCTTGGTTATTTAACGATTGGTCAAAGCAGTACTACTTTATCCGGTGGGGAAGCCCAGCGTATAAAACTGGCGCGCGAGCTCTCGAAAGTCAGTACCGGCGACACTCTTTATGTTATGGATGAACCGACAACAGGCCTTCATTTTCAGGATGTCAAAATGCTGGTTGACGTTGTTCAACAGTTAGTTGATAAAGGCAATACGGTGATCGTCATAGAGCATAATATGGATTTAATTAAAGCCGCCGACTGGATCATTGATATAGGCCCTGAAGGCGGACGCAAAGGCGGTCATATCATTGCTGAGGGTACTCCGGAAGAGTTAGCACAAAAATCCAACAGTTCCACGGGCCAGTACCTGAAGAAAGAGTTTGAAAGAATTGGTACCAAAACGGTTGTAGATAACAATTAATTTGCTGCAAAATAAATAAATCAACTAATGTTGTTGATTGCCGGTAAAGTCATTATTTTATCGCGGTGTCATTTTTCAGAAAACATATCGTCAAAATTGGTGTTATCCTGCTGATACAAATCGGATTCCTCATCTGTTTGAGTCCGACACAGCAGCGTCATCAGACTACACGTAACTTTGCCAACTGGTTAAACAGTTATGTTAAAGGCAAATCCGGTGATCCTGTTAAGAAAAAGGTTGAAAACCTGGGATCCGTATCTGGTGAGATATCCCAATTAATGGTTAAGGCATCTCAAATCATTAGTAAGAATGCCGACCACTTCAATATGCCTCTGAAAAAAGGCAAATCCACTCAGAAAGATGTTTATAAACTGTTGCTGGTGGAATGGAACATTTATCACCAGTCAACAAAAACGGGTAATGCCCTTTCTGTGGAACACACCAAAAATCAGGTATTTTTCAATTCCGATAAAGGTCCTCATAACACCCGATTTGTCAAGGATATTCCATCGGCAAATCACGGGATCATGAAAAATATTGAAAGTCCTGAACGTGTAATCCACGTAACTTCCCATATCACAATTCCCTTAAGCAGTGGTATAGCCATAGGCGCCCCCTAGATTCTTTACCTATCCTATACTTTTTCTTTTGTATATGAAAACAGAATACTTACTTTGCAGTTCGTAAATAAGCCACTGTTTTTTTATTACTTTATTTTAAAATAAAAAGAAATACGTCCGCAATTGGACGAATAATATCTATTCCACTTAAAAATTTTAGTCTGAATTTATGAAAGGTAACGGAACAAAAATCGGGTTTACCATTGCTTTTTTGGTGATTTCGATCTATTACCTGCAGTTCTCAATCCGGTACTGGATTCTCAACAGCCGCGAGAATGGTCTGCAAGGACAAGCCAAACAAGAATATATGGAGAAGCATCAAAAACAACTTGATCAGCTTCGCCCGAAAATTCTCAATCTGGGTCTTGACCTCCAGGGAGGTATGCACGTAACGCTTCAACTCCAAACCCAGGATCTGTTAAAAGACTTAGCAAAAGAACACGCCGATTCCACATTGAACAATGCGTTAAGAATCGCTGATCAGAAAGCAAGAAAAAATAATACTGATGTCGTTGATGAATTTGTTACGACATTTGAATCACGTGATCCCAATGCACGGTTAAGCAGGTATTATCGATCTGAAGCTGATAATATCACGCGACGTTCTTCGAATGCTGATGTTGTAAAATACCTGAAGAAACAACGTAACTCTGCTGTTTCACGGGCCATTCAAATTATCCGGACACGGGTTGACCGATTCGGTGTTAATGAACCATCTATTGTCAAACAGGGTCAGAATCGTATCGCGGTTGAGTTACCTGGTGTGAAGGATGAAAAACGGGTTCGGCATCTTCTCAAAGGGACCGCCCGCCTCGAATTCCGTTTAACTGCGGATCCCCAGGAATTATCGACCTCGTTGAAGAACATTATCAGTTATTATAATAATGCCGACTCTACGGCCAAAGCCGACACCTCTGCTCAACAGGCTTCACAGCATAATCCACTGCTTAGGGTAATGGTTCCGCAGGGACGGCGTGTAATCTTCGGTTCAGCGACTGCAAAAGATACGGCAGCGGTCGATTCACTATTGAATAATGACAAAGTTGAACGAATGCTGCCACGTGATGTCACATTGATGTGGACAGCCAAACCTGAATTCACCAGCAAGGATGGGAAAAAATATTTCAACCTGATCGGCGTGAAGAAACAAGTTGAACTTAAAGGTGATGTAATCGAAGAAGCCCGTCCGACATTCGATCGTTATACGAATGCGCCGGAAGTTTCCATGACTATGAATCGTGAAGGTGCCAGAAAATGGGCACGCATAACCGGGGCCAACATAGGTAAGCCAATCGCCATCATTCTTGATGGTTATGTGTACACCTATCCGAATGTTATTACCAAAATATCGGATGGACGATCATCGATAACCGGCCTTGGCAGCGTTCAGGAATCCGAAGACCTTGTGAACATACTGATGTCAGGTGCCTTACCCGCTCCTCTCGATATCGTTGAAGAACGGACGGTAGGTCCGACACTTGGTCAGGCTTCCATTCAGTCTGGTTTTTCATCCACAATTATCGGTCTTATAATAGTAGCATTATTTATGATTGCCTACTATAACAAAGGTGGAGGCATTGCCGACATGGCGCTCATTTTCAATATGATTTTCATACTTGGAATCCTGGCAGCTTTCAAGGCAACACTAACGCTTCCCGGTATTGCCGGTATCGTCTTAACCATAGGTATGGCGGTGGATGCCAACGTGCTTATTTTTGAGCGGATACGTGAGGAACAGGCCGTTGGAAAGAGTGTTCGTGCAGCCATAGACAGTGGTTATTCGAACGCAATGAGTGCCATCCTCGACTCGAATATCACTACTTTCCTGACAGGTGTTATTCTGTATAGTTTTGGCGTCGGACCTATTAAAGGTTTTGCCGTTACATTAATGGCAGGTATTGTCTCCTCTCTTTTCACAGCTATCATCATTACACGTATTGTGGTTGATTATATGACAAGAGACAAGAATGCTGTCGTAAACTTTGGTTAATTCACGAAATTTAAGTTATTAGTTAAACATTATGAGAATATTCGAAAACGCTGATTATCCAATGATTGACATACGTAAGATTACGTATGCCATTTCCGGATCATTGATTCTGATTTCAATCATTGCCATTTTTATACGAGGTCTTCAGTTTGGTATCGACTTCAAGGGTGGTAAAGAATACATCATTGAATTTCAAAAAGATGTGACGGTTACCCAAACCCGTTCCGTATTGACAAAGTCACTTGGTAAAGAACCCGAGGTTAAACTTTTTGGTTCGCCACGCGACTTGCTTATCCGGACGGACGCACCTGGCGATCAGGCTGTACTTGAACAAAAAATCCTGGGCTCACTATCCGATACCTATCCCGGCAATACCGCAAAGGTGATTAAAACGGATATTGTAGGCCCCCGATTTGCACAGAGTATAAAAATCGCGGCTATGTACTCAATATTCACTTCCATAGTAGTGATTTTCCTGTATATTTTAATACGCTTTCGAAAATGGACCTATTCGGCCGGTGCTATTATCGCTTTGATACACGATGTGACAATAACACTTGGATTCTTTACCATTTTTGATAAGATATTACCCTTCAACATGGACATAAACGAATCGTTAATAGCGGCGTTTCTAACTATTGTGGGGTATTCTATTAACGATACGGTGGTGGTCTATGACCGGATCAGGGAAAATTTAAATATTTTTAAAACCGATCCCTTTGAAAAAACCGTAAATAAGAGTATAAATGATACATTGAGTAGAACGATTATTACCTCAGGTACTACCTTGTTTGTAGTTGTAGTGCTGTTTATCTTTGGAGGACAGGTCCTTAAAGGATTATCACTTGCTCTGATCATTGGTATTACAGTAGGTACATATAGTTCTATATTCATTGCCAGTGCTCTGGTAGTTGATTTTCAAAAACGAGTTGTAAAATCGGTAAAAAAAGCGGTCACTAAATAACATTATTTTTAAACAAGGGATAATATGAATTTTAAAGTCAAAGAACGATATAATTGCATAGTTATTGAATTCAAAGGTAATGTAATGGGCGGACCCGATGCGGTAAGCCTGAATGAAAAACTTCATGAACTTATCGATGAAGGAAAGAAAAATGTCGTAGTTGATTTGAGCAAAGTAAAATTTATGAACTCATCCGGACTCGGCATGTTGATAGGTGCTCTCACAACGATGCGGAATGCCGGTGGTGATCTGCGTATTGCCAACGCTACCGATAAGATTGAGAGCTTGCTTGTTATAACCAAGCTTATTACGGTTTTTCAACATTTCAGATCAGTCGACCAGGCAGTTGAATCATTTGAAAAACAAGATTAATTCATATTATTCTCAAACAATCGTTAACAACTTTTTAATAAAAGAGGTGTACACCACACCTCTTTTATTATTTATAAAATAATATCATGCCAGTACGAGTAGTTTTAGGTGCCCAATGGGGCGATGAAGGCAAAGGTAAAATTGTAGATCTTTTAAGTGATAAAGCAGACATCGTTGCAAGATATCAAGGTGGTGCCAATGCAGGCCATACTCTGAAGTTCGATGGAAAAACGTTTGTCTTACACCTCGTCCCCTCCGGTATTTTCCATGATCATACAACATGCATCATTGGTAATGGCACCGTGATTGATCCATTAGCTTTATTAGATGAAATAGAAGCGGTGCGGAAAAACGGAACAAATCCCAACGGCCGGCTTTTTGTCAGTGAAACCGCCCATGTCATCTTATCATATCACAAAACATTGGATCAGGTTAAAGAGAAGTCTCGTGGCCTGCAGAAGATTGGAACTACAGGCAGAGGAATAGGACCTGCTTACATTGATAAAACTTCCAGAACAGGCGTCCGCATGATGGATTTGCTCGATGAAGAGATCCTGAGTGAAAAGATCAGGCTTAACGTGGAAAATATTAATGTTATCCTCAAAGGATTAGATCACGATGAAAAGATAGAAGCGGAACCTATCATTGAGGAGATGTTGGAATGTGGCCGTAAACTGGCTCCTTACATCAGCGATACCGGGAGCAAACTTTACGAAGCCAATTTGCAGGGTCAAAGTATATTACTGGAAGGAGCACAGGGAAGCCTTCTTGATCTCGATCACGGAACATATCCGTATGTCACGTCTTCCTCTCCGACCTCGGGCGGAGCCTGTACAGGTTCGGGTTTACCACCTACTGCCATCACACATGTGATGGGTATCACCAAAGCGTACTGTACACGTGTTGGAAACGGACCTTTTCCCACGGAGCTAAATAATTCTGAAGGTGATCAAATAAGAGAAACGGGACATGAGTTCGGAGCCACAACAGGACGTCCGCGTCGCTGTGGATGGATTGATCTTGTAGCATTGAAATACGCCGTAAGAGTAAACGGTATCAATGAGTTAACCGTTACCAAACTCGATGTGCTGGATCGGTTTGCTGAAATAAAACTCTGTACTGATTATCTCATTGATGGTAAAAAAACGCGTAATTTCCCGCTGAATATTAAAACACTTGAAAAGGCAGAACCCGTTTACCAGTCGTTTAAAGGGTGGAATCAGGACACCCGTAATACGGCAACCATAGATAAACTGCCTGAAGAAGCCCGGACATATCTGTCATTTATAGAAGAGTATCTCAGTGTTAATATTTCAATCGTATCAACAGGACCTTCCCGAAAGGAAACGATACTAGTTTAATAGCAAATATGCAGATGACGAGTTCGGCTACTTTCCATATAGAATATCTCATATCTCTTCTACCTGATGAGGTACTGGAATATAAACTGGAAGGTATCTGCCTGGAGCAAAGTGTGGAGCTGCCATCGGATGTTATTTCAGATGATATACGCGATCGAATTGTTGGTGAGGTGACAGGCATACATGAAATTTCAGAAGGGTTATACCACGTACATATTGGCTATCCGATCGATAATATTGGTAATGAGATTACTCAGTTCCTGAATATACTGTTTGGCAACATCTCTATGAAACCGGGTATCCGGGTTACAGATTTAGAATGGGATAAACTACAACACCTTTTTACCGGGCCTGCTTTAGGTATCGATAAAATCAGGCAAAGACTAAATATACCGAACCGTGGCATCTCCTGCACTGCTTTGAAACCCCTGGGACTCACCTCTGAAGAACTTGCTGATATTTGCTTCGAATTTGCCATGGGAGGTATTGATATCATTAAAGATGATCACGGCCTGACCAATCAACCTTATGCCCCATTTGATGAACGGGTAAAAGCCTGTGTAAACGCTGTTCAGCGTGCTGCTGATAAGACCGGACAAAAAACCTCTTATTATCCTAATATCACAACCTCACCTGATAAACTGGTTCAGCGCTATGAAGAATCGGCTCAATTAGGTGCCGACGGCGTTTTGTTAGCTCCTCATCTTTGTGGGCTGGAAATGATGCACGTACTCGCTAATACGAATATCGATTTACCCATCATGGCGCACCCTTCCTTTTCAGGTAGCCTGGTTATCAATCATATGCACGGTTTTTCTCACAATTTCCTCTATGGTGAATTATGGCGGGCGCTTGGCGCCGATTTTGTCATTTACGCGAACGCCAAAGGACGGTTTTCATTTACAGAAGATGAGTGTCTGAAAATAAACGAATCAGCGAGGAAAAAGTTAGCCGGATTTGCCAAATCTTTCCCGACCCCCGGTGGTGGTATGCAACGCAAAAACCTTAAAAAATGGTTATCATTATATGGACCGGATACTGTTTTTTTAATGGGCGGAAGTCTTTATCAACATCCCAACGGTATCCGTGAAGCCGGTAAAGAGATTCAGGCTATTTTGGAAAACGAAAGTTAACCAGGTTTTCATATAATGAAGAATAACTCCAAAGTAATACACTGCAAAAATTATCATTGGAATTCTGTTGAAAAGAAACAGTATAAAACCGATTCTTCGAATTTCAAGGATATTTCCCGGTATTCACTGCTTGGTGAGGGTAAAAATGAACATGAACTGAACATTCAGACCCGTTATTTCGAGATTCAACCGGGTGGTTATTCTTCCCTGGAGTATCATCGACACCCTCATTCTGTAATTATCATCAGGGGATCCGGATCTGTTATTCTTGGTGACGAAGTGCATCCTCTGGGATTGCATGATGTGATCTATATATCACCGGAAACCATACATCAATTTCACGCGGATAACAACGAACCACTCGGCTTTATATGTGTTGTCGACCGGTATAGAGATCGCCCCACTATTCCAGATAAAAAAATGCTTGAAGAAAAAGTCACAAATACAACAACGCGTGATAAAATCAAGATTTGAATTCAGCGTATGACATATTTTTGTGACCCCGGCCGAATGTTATAATGCTTTTTTATGCAAAAAGAGAAAAAAAGAAAGCTTTATCATGAACTTTTCATCATTAGTATAATCATTAAAGGTATTGATGGGTTTCTTGAACTATTTGGTGGTATTATTCTCTATTCAGTCAAATCACGCAATATCGTCAATTGGGTCCATTCCATTTTCAGGCATGAATTAGCACAGGACCCAAAAGATTTTATCGCTAATTTTATCATAAAAGCCGCCCATCATATCTCCCACAATACGTTGTTATTTGCGGCAATCTATCTCTTTCTGCACGGACTCATAAAAATAAGTTTGGTTACTGCCTTATGGCTTAAGAAAATTTGGGCATATCCCCTGGCAGGCATCATATTATTTTTATTTGTAGTGTATGAGTTGTACAGATATTCGCATACTCATTCCCTGATACTTCTTTTTCTCATCATTATAGATGTAATAATCGTGGTATTATTACGATTCGAGTATATTGACTTGAAGAACGTTTAGAAAGTCAGACAAATTCGCCGGATAACAAATTCCAGAATGCGGGAAAACATTTCAGGTAACTATCAGAAGCATAAAAAAGCCGTATAAAAATAATACGGCTTTTTAGAGCGAGAAACGGGATTCGAACCCGCGACCCCAACCTTGGCAAGGTTGTGCTCTACCAGCTGAGCTATTCTCGCTTGTGAGACACAAAATATAAGGATAAATAGAATATCAACACAAGTGATATTCCCAAAATTCTCAAATTTCAAATAATCCCTGTCCTTGTAGACAAGACATTCCCTACTTTTTATAAATTATTATGTCTGAAATCAAGCAACTTGCTCTAACCTGAGGGGTTCTAATGCCTCTGTTCAGCGAGTTAACATTTGTAACATAGTATCCGCAGATCGTTCAATAACATCATTAGGTTCAAAATCCCCCTGATCATTAATATATTTTTGCAGGAATGGGATAACGACCCCTTCACGTATCGGCACCATATTAAGCGCCGTCACAACTTCCTTAAGCATATGAACGGCTCTGGTACCTCCGGCTACGCCCCCATAACTGACAAAACCAATGGGTTTAAACGCCCATTCCTCTGATAAATAATCAATAGCATTTTTCAAAGGTGCTGCAAAACCATGGAGCAAAGTTTTCCCCGGACAACAATAATACCGAATTATTAATATGAAAATTTTTTGAGATTATTGGGGGAGGTTCCTATACTTGTGTGTAGTTATAATGAAAGACTAAAAAACCTTGTTTTTCATTAAGATTTTACGAAGAAATGTTGATTTGTCGTGTACTGCCATCCTAAAAACGATTACAATCATTAACTCGTAAAACGAATACCCCTATGAAAATGCTCAAATCAACATTTGTAGTTATAATGTCATTTTTGGCATTCAACGCATGCAACAGTTTGACAAAATCGAATTCGAAAAGGACGGCTAAAACACAATTAAGCCTTACTACTTCACCGAACGGGAACACGAATGCCATGACGACATCCAGTTCCCCGAATCCCGGTTCTCCGTCAACCAGCAGTGTAATCGTTGC
>Ga0102962_1000544_pt1 | contig 17535 bp, 14 predicted proteins | sample SalPonF2_C_D2_MG_FD_84519 | JGI IMG/M metagenome (GOLD analysis project Ga0102962, IMG submission 84519) | Salt pond soil microbial communities from South San Francisco under conditions of wetland restoration - Salt Pond MetaG SF2_C_D2_MG ...
AATTGGTCAGTCAGTATCATGTTGTCCTTTTATTTTTCCAGCGCCGTGACTTTCTTCAGACGACGATGAAACCGTTCGGTGTCTTTAAAATTTGCGTCCAAAAAGATCTCGATCAATTCCAGTGCCAGGGCATATCCGACGACCCTGCCTCCCAGGCAGATGATGTTCATATCGTCATCTTCCACACCCTGATGCGCTGAAAAACTATCGGTGATCAGTGCCGCCCGCACACCGCTTATTTTATTGGCTGCCACACACGCGCCTACACCGCTGCCGCAGATGGCGATGCCTCTTACTACCTCTTGTCGGGCCACCGCGATGGCCAGGGGCACTACGAAATCAGGATAATCATCATCCTCGACAAATTGATCCGCGCCATAGTCTTTTATTTGATGACCGGCTGTTTCCAGGTCTTTGATCAGCCGGCATTTCATTTCAAATCCTCCATGGTCCGCAGCCATACCGATATGCATGTTCAGTCTCCTTTTTAAGTACACCCTTTTTGTTTTTATCTTCGATTCATCGCTTTCACCGAGCCGCCGGGCGGGCTCGAAGATCCATGGAAGCTATATCATGACTCGGTTCCCTTAATCACGTGGCAGGCAGCCAAATTCTCCTGGCACTGGAGATAGGTTGGCATTACCCAACTGCGGCCGTCTTGTGCGATCAGAATTTCGGCTTCCTCGGGGCCCCAAGTCCCTGCCTGGTAGTTGGGAAATGAAAACGGCCGGATCTTTTCCCATGCCTGTATGATGGGATGCAGCACCTGCCAGGCGGCCTCTGTTTGATCCGCCCGCATAAACAGTGTCGCATCTCCGCGCATGGCATCCAAAAGCAGAGTTTCATAGGCTTCCGGGGGGTCGACGGCGAATGCCTCCCGATAGTAGAATTGCATCAAGACCGGTGACAGATGCATGGTCAATCCCGGATGCTTGACCTCGAACCGCAGGTAGATTCCTTCATGGGGCTGAATGGCGAGCAGGAGCCGATTGGGACGCCAATCCATCAAAGCGGCCGTGGGGAATGTCTGATGGGGTACCGACCGGAATTGAATGGCGACCTCGGAGATTTTATCCGGCAGCCGCTTCCCGGTGCGCAGATAAAAAGGAATTCCCTGCCAGCGCCAGTTATCCACAAAAAGTTTGATGGCCGCATACGTTTCCGTCAGAGAATCCGGTGCAACATCCGGCTCATCACGGTAGGCCTTGACACGTTCTCCTTTCAACCATCCGGCAGCGTATTGTCCCCGGACGGCAAAGTCGTTAATTTGTTCGAACGGGACGGGCCGAACCGCATGGAGCACGTCAACCTTTTTGTTCCGTATTTCATTGCCGTTTAAGGATACGGGGGCTTCCATGGCGATGAGACAAAGAATCTGGAGCAAGTGGTTCTGGATCATGTCGCGCAGGGCTCCGGACTGATCATAGTAGCCGCCGCGGTGCTCAACCCCCACCGATTCCGCAACCGTTATCTGAATGTGATCGATATAGTGACGGTTCCAGAGCGGTTCGAAAAGCGTGTTGCCGAAACGAAAGGCAAGAATGTTCTGAACGGTTTCTTTTCCCAGGTAATGGTCGATCCGATAAATTTGCGATTCGAGAAAAATATTCGTCAGGATCTCGTTGAGTTTTCTGGCCGATTCCAGATCGCTGCCAAAGGGCTTTTCAACCACGATACGGGACCGCTGCCAGTCCCTGTGAAGCTTGGCGTTGCCGAGTCTTCGGGCCATATTTTCCACCAACCCGGGAGGGACGGCCAGATAGAATATTTTGTTTGCTTTGGTATCCCAGTTCTTCTCGATTTTGCCGAGACGTTTTGCCAGATCCTTAAATGTTTTGTCATCTTCAAAATCGGCCTTCATGAAAAACAGCTTTTGTGCAAATGTTTTAAAGGACTTCCTGTCCACCTTACCCCTGCGCGAATTTTTGTTTACGCCGTCGTTTAGATGATCTCGAAATTTATCGTCTGTCATTTCTTCCCGGTCGAGCCCCAGCACCATCCATTGCTCGGGCAGCCATCCGTCCACGTGGAGGTTGTATAAGGCCGGAACCAGCTTGCGCCAGGTCAAGTCACCTCCCGCACCGAAGATCACGAAGACGGTGGGATCCGGCCGAACCGCGTTTTCCATAAATCCTCCTTTGTTCTTTTTGGAATATTGGTTTTTTTAAAAATCCTATGTCCATGCCGTGTGAAACACACCTTCCGAATCGATACGCTGATAGGTGTGGGCGCCGAAATAGTCCCGCTGGGCTTGGATGAGGTTGGCCGGAAGCCGGGCACAGCGATAGGCGTCGAAGTAGGCCAGGCATGCCATGAATCCCGGTACGGGTAGCCCCCATAAAACAGCGGTTTTGATAATGTCACGAAGATCCGACTGCCTATCGGCCACCCGGCGGCTCAGATCCGGGTCCAGCAGCAGATTCGAAAGGTCCGTATTTTCATTGAAAGCATCCATAATATTTTCAAGCAGGCCGGATCGGATAATACAACCGCCCCGCCATATCCGGGCCACGGTGCTTAAATCCGTGTTATATTTATAAGTTTTGTTTGCTTTTCGAAGTTGTGCCATCCCTTGTCCGTAAGTGATGATCATTGCCGCATATAACGCGCGGCCCAGTTGATCCGTCCATTGATCTTTGTCTCCGTCAAAATGGATGGATGGACCGGACAGTGTCTCGCTTGCGGCCTTGCGTTCGCGTTTTTGCATGGACATGTTGCGCATCTGAACAGCCTGATTGATGGTGGGGATGGGCACCTGCTGATTCAGGGACAGGGCGTCACAGGCCATCCACATCCCCGTTCCCTTTTGATCGGCGCAATCGAGTATCTTGTCCACCAGCAAATTTCCGGTGTCGTTGTCCATCTTGGTGAAGATATCAGCCGTGATCTCCACCAGGTAGCTGTTGAGTTCTTCGTGGTTCCATCGATCAAATATCTTGGCCAGCTGCCTGGCGCTATAGCCCAAACCTCTGTGCATGAGATCGTAAGATTCGGCAAGCAGCTGCATGATGCCGTATTCGATGCCGTTGTGGATCATTTTGACATAATGTCCTACAGAACTCTGACCGAGATAGGCCACGCAGGGCTCATCCGTTGCTTTGGCTGCTGCTGATTCCAGAATCGGCCTTACCCGTTCGAATCCTTCTTTCGAACCGCCGGGCATCATGCTGGGGCCGTATCTGGCACCGGTTTCCCCTCCGGAGACTCCCATGCCGAGGTACTTGATCCCTTTTTTTGAAACAATGTCTATCCGATGGTTCGTATCGGTGAAATGGGAATTACCGCCGTCAATGATGAGGTCGTCTTCGTCCAGAACGGGCAACAGTTCATCGATGACACTGTCCACCGCATCACCTGCCGGAACAAGAATGATTATAGCACGGGGCTTCTTTAAAAGACCGGAGAGTTTTAGGATGCTGTCTGCGGCGGCCACCGCATGATCGGCATTTTTTTCATGCTTGAGCCGATCGATATTTTCTTTTTTCAGGTCGTATCCTGCCACAGAAAATCCGTGGTCAGCTATATTTAAAACCAGATTTCTTCCCATAACACCTAAACCGATAAGACCGATATCGCATAAATCCATGTCGATGCGCTCCTTTTGCGTCAAAATAATTGTGAATGGATCAAATGAATGAATGATGACGGAAACACGCCTGCCCAAAGTAGAAACACCACCAGCACCCCCAGTATCAAGTATCCCGCCGGCAGTCTTTTAGAGGACGGTATGATTGACGGCCCATCAGGGGCATGGTCGAACAAAACCCCCACCACCCTCAGATAATAGAAAAGGCCGATGGTACTGGTCAATATCAAAGATAGAACCAGGCCCCAGCGGGTGGTTTCCACACCGGATGACACCAAATAGAATTTTCCCATAAAGCCGGCGGTGACAGGGATGCCGGCCAGAGAGAACAGCATGACCGAAAAGGTCCCTCCCAGCCAGGGTCGTTTCCAGAAAAGCCCCCTGAAGTCGTCGATCCGTTCCGCCTCTTTATCCGGTGCTGACATCAGGGTGACCACCCCGAAGGCCCCCAGGGCCGTTATAAAATAGGCCAAAATATAAAAGGCAACGGCCGTCTTCGCCAGCGAACCTCCGGCAAGAAATGCCACCATGATGTACCCCAGGTGCGCAATGGACGAATAGGCCAAAATACGTTTAACATTGTTTTGCAAAAGTGCCAAAAGGTTTCCAGAGAACATGGAGGCCACGGCCATAGCGGCGAACATCCAATACAATGAATCGCCCGGCTTAAGGGATGCGGGGGAAAGAAAACGGACCATAAGCGCCACCATGCTTCCCTTTGACACCGTTGCCACAAATCCGGCAACCGGTGCAGGTGCCCCCTGATACACATCGGGGGTCCAGAGGTGAAACGGTACCAGTGCCAGTTTAAAACCCATGCCCACCACGATCATTGCCAGGCCGCTCAGCAGCAGGAGGTTATCTTGAGCGGAGAAAGGGGGGTGCAGCAATTTGCCGATCCCGACTAAATCCAGGACTCCGGAGTTTGAATACACCAGTGCCATGCCGAAAATCAAAAAGGCCGATGAAACAGCGGCCAGGATTAAATATTTCAGCCCTGCTTCCACTTGCCTGTCGGTGGTGAGAGGATAGGCAATCAACGCATACAAAGATACGCTGAGAATCTCCAGGCCGAGGAACATAGCGGCCAAATGCTTGGCAACGCAAAGAACCGAAGCTCCGAAAGCAGCCAAAAGAAGAAGGATATAGTACTCTTCGCGATTCCCCGAAAATTCTTTGAAATAGTCGTAAGAGATCGCAGCGGTAACACCCGAGGCAACAAGTATCAATCCCATGAAAAAGGTCCCGTATCCGTCCATGACCAGCAATGGGGTCACCGGACGAAATCCGACATACCCAACCACCGGAAGCATGGCCAAAGACATTCCCAGCCCTGCCAGTGCAATGAGGGCCGTTAACAAGTGATTCCGGTAGAAAGCAACCACAAGCATCATGACCACCGGGGTCAACCCCAGAAACATCAGCGGCAGTATTGCTAATAATTCCGACAGACTCATGGATGTCCTCTCTGTTGATGAACGAATACCAATGAATTTTCGTCCAAGGCCGCCGTTGAGTAGGATTTCGATAGTGACGCCGGATCCTTGGGGAAGTCGGCGAGCTGTTCGATATACGTCAAGGAAGGTGACACTGTATTGAGCACCGGCTGGGGAAATAATCCCAGCCAGATGATCGAAACGGTCATAACGCCCATCACGGCCGCCTCCCGGACCGTCAGATCCGTAAGATTGCATGCGTTCGAATTGGGACCGTGCAGGACTTTTTGAACGATTCTTAAGGCATAAACGGCGGCTGCTATAAGGCCCAAGGCCGCCGCCGCCGTGATCCAAATGTTGACCCGGTAGGTTCCCATGAGAACGAGAAATTCTCCCACGAAATTGCCCAATCCCGGGAGTCCGAGGGATGCCAGAGAAAAAAACAGTATGGCCGCTCCCATGCGGGGAACGGTTGACCACAGGCCCCCCATACGGTCAAGGTCGCGGCTGTGGATCCGTTCCTGCAAGGCACCGACCAGGATAAACAATGCACCGGTGCTGATGCCGTGGCAAACCATTTGCAGAATCACGCCGTTGAGCGCCGTTTGGTTCCAAACAAAGATTCCCAGGAGAACGAATCCCATGTGGCTGATGCTGGTATATGCGACCAGTCGTTTGAGATCTTTCTGGGAAAAGGCGATCACGGCCCCGTAGAGAATTCCGATCACTCCCAGCACCATGGCCCCGGGGGCGATTTGGGCAGCGGCTTTGGGAAACAGCGGCACCGCAAACCGGATTAATCCGTAAGCGCCGGTTTTCAGAAGCAAACCAGCCAGGATCACGCTACCGGGGGTCGGCGCTTGGGTATGGGCGTCAGCCAGCCAGGTGTGCACGGGAATCGCCGGCAGTTTAACCAAAAATGCAACGGTAAATCCCATCATGAGCCACTTGGCCGTTGAAGGCGGCATGTCGGTGCCGAGCAGCTGCAAATAATCAAAGGTGTAGTTTCCCGTATGGCGGCCGTGAATGAAAACCAGGGAGATGATGGCCGCCAGCATCAACAGTCCGCTGAGTTGGGTAAACAAGAAAAATTTGATGGCAGCGTAGGTCCTGTTTTCATGTCCCCAGACGGCAATAATAAAGAACATGGGGACCAGCATTAACTCCCAGAAAAAATAGAAAAGAAAAAGATCCAGCGCCATAAAAACACCGAGAATTCCCGCCAGAACCCACAGGAGATTAAAGTAGAAAAATCCGCTGCGCTGTCGGATCTCGGTCCACGCGGAGGCCACGGCCATGAATCCCAAAAAAACGGTGAGCAGTATCAGGGTCAGGCTCAGTCCGTCGACGGCGAGATAAAAGCTGATGTCCAGCTGATGAATCCACGCCAGTTTTATCCGGGCCAGCCAGGGGCCGCCGGGTGTGATCTCCAAAGAACCGGTCCTTCGGAAAAAAAATGTCAGCGCCAGCACCAGGTCCAACGTCAACGCAATCAGCGATACGCATCGGGGCCATGAAGGATGATGTCGACCCGAAAGTACGGCAACAAGACCTCCTGCAAGTAAAATGATAATCAGCCACAGCAGAATCATAACAACACCGCCATTCCGATAATCAGAATCGCTCCTGCGGCAATCCCCATGGCATAACCCCGAAGCCGGCCGGTCTGGGTCCGCCTGATTGTCCGATACCCCGTTCGATTTATCCACGCAACGGCGGTAAAAAGGCCGTCGATGAAGTCATGCCGGTTGACCCGGGCAACCCAGACATAGGGACGCGTAATAAGATGGTCGTAGAAAGTATCGAACCCCCATCCCCCGAACCAAAACTTATACAGGAAGGCGCCCATGGAAGACTGCGCCAGTCTTTGGGTGAGCCGGGGCATGCGAAAGATGAACAAATACACCAGAAAAACTCCCCCCAGAGAGACCGCCATGGAAATGATTTCAAACATCGTTTCCAATGCACCCCGGCCTTTTGCAACCAAAGGAGAAGGAAGTGTGCTTTGGAGAAAATCCGAAAAAAGATGCAAATTGCCCAGGCTTTTCGGCAGCTCTATGAAACCGCCTGCAATGGAGAAAATTGCCAAAACCACCAGGGAAATTTTTATGGCCGGGCCCGGATGATGTTTGATTTGAGACCGGGGCGAACCAAAAAACACTCGAAAAACCAACCGAAACGTGTAAAGGGAAGTCAGCAAGGCTCCGGCGAGGGCCGCTGCCCACAGCCACCCGCTGCCAAAGACCGAACTGTAGGCCAGCCATATAATCTGATCCTTGCTGTAAAAGCCGGCGGTTATCAGCGGTATTGCCGAAAGTGAACTGCTGCCGATGAGAAATGTCCAGAATGTCACGGGCATCTGTTGTCGCAAACCTCCCATTTTGAACATATCGTGTTCTTCGTCCAGGGCCTGGATGACGGCGCCGGCCCCGAGAAACAAGAGGGCCTTGAAAAAGGCATGGACCATGAAATGAAAGATGGCGGCCGCCCAGGCCCCGACACCCAGCGCCAGGAACATGTATCCGATCTGACTGATAGTGGAATAGGCCAGCACGCGCTTGATATCCCTTTGGACCAATCCGCTGAAACCGGCCAACAGCAGCGTAACCGCGCCCAATATCGCAACAAGCGCCATCACCTTTGGTGCCAGGGTAAACAGTACATGGGTGCGTGCGATGAGGTAAACGCCGGCGGTAACCATGGTGGCAGCATGAATCAAGGCACTGACCGGAGAAGGCCCTGCCATGGCATCTGGAAGCCAGGTTTGCAGCGGCAGTTGGGCCGACTTGCCCGCCGCTCCCCCAAGAAGCAACAGCGCTGCGGCCACAGGGTAGATTGAGCCTGACGGCCATGTTTGCTGTGCCCGCATCATCAGATCCTGAATATGCAGTGTACCGAGTTGATTGAACAGCAGAAATAGACCTACAGCCATGGCCGTATCTCCAATCCGGGTGACCACAAAGGCTTTTCGGGCGGCATATCCGTTCCTGGGTTCTTTGTACCAGAAGCCGATTAAAAGATAACTGCACAGACCGACCCCTTCCCAGCCCAGGTAGAGGAACACCAGATTGTCGGCAAGCACAAGGATCAGCATGAATCCCACAAACAGATTCATATAAGCGAAAAAGCGGCTGTATCCGCTGTCGCCTATCATGAATTCTGTGGAATATAGGTGAATGAGAAATCCCACAACGGTGATAACCAGAATCATGACCACAGACAATGAATCCAGATATAAGGTGACGGCGGGCTGAAATCCGTCGACGCGCCACCAGACCCAAAGGGTTTGCTTATATGCATGGGGCGATGTACCAGTCAAAAAGTCCAACGCCACCATCAATGCTGCCATTGCCGATAGCCCCACCGATCCGGCGCCAACAACGGCGACAAGCCGTCGCGGAAGCCGGGCGCCGGACAGCGCCAGCAATAAAAACCCGGTAAACGGCAGCACGGGTATGATCCAGAGCCATTGTATCATCATTAGCCTCGCATCCTGTCCGCTGCATCGGCATCCAGTGTCTTAAACCGGTGATAAAATTGCAGGATGAGCGCCAGACCCACCGAAACTTCGGCTGCCGCCATGGTGAGTATGAACAGAAACATGATTTGACCGTCCGGGTCTCCCCTCTGGGCGCCTGCTGTAATGAAAGCAAGTCCCGAGGCGTTGAGCATGATTTCTATTGAAAGCAGCATAAAGATGATATTCCGCCGCACCAGGACACCGACAAGTCCCAGTGCAAAAAGAATTCCAGCCAAAATCAATCCATGGGTCATGGGAAGAGAAATCATCATGATGTCCCCCGGGATACGGTTCGGTGGAATTTGCGGCGGCCCAAATGATAGGCCCCTATCAGACCGGCCAGAAGGAGAAGAGATGCCAACTCGACCCCCAGCAGGTAGGAACCGAAAAGCGTCAAGCCGACGGCTTTGATTCCGATGACGCGGGCTGTTGTTGTATGGCCGCCGCCGGCCATGGTTATATAGATCAGTTCAGCCAAAAGAATCGCCCCCAGAATCGAAGGCCCCAGCCATACCCGCCGCCGGACCCATTGTTGTTCCTGCACCAGGGTTTGAGGACCCATGTTGAGCATCATCACGACAAAAACAAATAACACCACGATGGCGCCCGCATAGATAATTACTTCGAGAATGGCGGCAAGGGGCGCACCGAAAAGATAAAAGATCAGGGAAATCGATAGCAAAGATACGATCAGATACAAAAGGGCGTGTACCGCATTTGCCCGGGTAATAACCAAAAGGGTGGATATGACCGCCACAATTGCCGAAATATAAAATAGCGCGTTCAATGATTTCTCCTTTGAGTTGTCTTATTTCTTCTCGTTGTCAATTTAATTCCAAGCATTATTGATCAAGGGATGTTAACCGCCGATCGGTATTATTTTGAAGAATATCCCGACCGCCTGGTTTTAAAATAAAATCCGTTCAGGGCAAAAGACTGTAAACATCCACCGGCGGCTTTTCATTTTCGGCCTCCCCCTTGTCTTTTCCGTTGATGGCCACTCCTGACTTGCGATAAAAATTGTAGTCCGGATATTTGCCCGGACCGCTGATCAGCAGGTCATCTTTTTCATATACCAGATTCTGCCGGTCGTATTCGCCGTACTCGAAATCCGGGGTCAGCTGGATGGCAAGGGTCGGACAGGCCTCCTCGCAAAACCCGCATAGAATGCATCGAGCAAAATTGATTCGGAAAAATTCGGGATATCTTCTGTTATGGGCGTCTTCAGCGGCCTGGAGCGCTATGCAGTCCACCGGACAGGCCACCGCACACAGGTAACATGCCACACACCGTTCCTGACCATCCGGGTCACGGGAGAGGATGATGCGCCCACGGAACCGCGGGGGAAGGTACGGTTTCTCCTCCGGGTACTGGATGGTTTCCCGCTTTCGAAATGTATGCCCCAGGATGGCCCATACGGTCTTTAAAATGCTGATCACGGTAATCTCCTTATCCTTGTTTTAACAGCAGTATCCCGGCGGTCATCAATACATTCAGCAATGCCAGCGGGAGCAGAATCTTCCATGCAACGGCCATGAGCTGATCGTAGCGAGGCCGCGGAAGAGATGCCCGCATCAGAATGAACACGGACACGAATCCGAAGGTCTTTATCAGAAACCATACCATGGGCGGCAGCACAGGCCCTAGCCAACCGCCGAAAAACAGGGTAACCGTCAGGGCCGATATCAACAGGATGTTAAGGTATTCGCCCACAAAAAACATACCGAATTTCATCCCGGAATATTCGGTATGATACCCGGCCACCAGCTCGCTCTCGGCCTCCGGAAGGTCAAAGGGCAATCGGTGCGATTCGGCAAATCCTGCGATGAGAAAGATCACCAGCCCCGGGAACTGCGGAATGAAGAACCACATGTCACGCTGGGCTTCTACGATGGCCCTGAGGTTGAAGGTTCCGGCCAGCATTGCTACCCCGATGAGGGACAGCCCCATAAATACCTCGTAGCTGAGCAGCTGAGCGGCCGCCCTTACGCCTCCCAGCAGAGAGTACTTGCTTTGAGAGGACCAGCCCGCCAATATGATGCTGTAGACGCTGAGTGAAGACATGCCCAGAAAGAAAAGAAATCCGATGTTCAAATCTGCCAGGTAGATCTCCGGGGTAAAGGGAATAATCATAAAAGACAGCAGGGTCGTCATCATGACAATGGCCGGTGCAATGATAAATACGGGCTTATCGGCAAACGGCGGAATCCAATCCTCTTTGAAGAATATCTTGATAAAGTCCGCCATCACCTGAAAAATCCCGAAGGGTCCCACCCGATTGGGTCCGTAACGATCCTGCCATATACTGAGCATACGCCGTTCCAGCCAGATCATTCCGGCACTGATGCTCATGGTTCCGATCAGCACCGAAAAAATAATGATCAAGGATCGGATGGGCTCGTTCATTCTGTTTTCTCCTTTTCCACAGCAACTTCGGTCGGAAGTTGCACCACCGGTATTCCCGGCAGCCCTGCCGGCAGTCCGGTGACGGTATTGAAAAGTCCCGGCATGATCCTTACAGGCAGCTTGACATGCATGCCGTCCAGCGAAATACCGGCCCGGTCGCCTTCCGTGAGGTCAAGGGCTGCCGCATCCTTTGGACTGAGGGCCAGATAGGGATCCGGCGTGCGTTCGGCAATACCGGGGCTCAGGATACTCAGCTCTTCGGATCCGAAAACATGATAAAGGGCCACCAGATGATATTGGTTATTCGACAGGGTCCTTTGTGCAGGTATTTCCGTGAAATAGACTGCTTTTATATCCGGGTCGGTTTCCATCAGCCTCAGTCCGGGATCGCCTCCGCGCAGAGGTCCGCCGATTTCGGACTGGAACTTGTTGAGCGCCTGTACCGAGTTCCATCCGGGCCGCCAAAAACGCGGGATCAATGAAGGGGGTGGAAACCCGTTGTAGCCTTCCATGGAAAATGCCAGCGGTGATTCGGTATCCTCAACAGGTTTGGGTTCATGAACGCTGATGTTCGTTCCGATGGCTGTCCGGCCGCTGTATCGAAAGCTCTGGCGGGGTATTTTCCCGTCGCGCATATGAAAATGTTCTCCCGGTGCTGTTATGGAGATGCGGCTAAAAACCGGTTTGGAAGCCGCCATGGCCGATACCACCGCATCAAAGGAATGCCAAAAGTCAGCGTCGGTGCGCTTTGCCGTGATCATCAGATCCCGCAGACAGCGCCAACTGGCGGTTATTTCCGGAGGCGTCGGAAATATCTGAAAGAACCGTTGGGCCCGTCCCTCGATGTTCACCAGGGTTCCAATGGCTTCGGCAAAGGTCGCTGCCGGAAAAACGAGATCGGCCTGGTTCACGGTCCGGTTAAAAAGGTGATCCAATACAATGACTTGGGGGACCGCATCCAGGAAACGATCCACCTGTTCGGCGTCCACGCGACGGTAGAGATCGTTTTCCAGAATGACCACCGCCGCCGCACCCCTGCTGTCCAAGGACTCGAAGGCGGTTTCCAGTCCTCCGGCGGTTTCCATCAGTCCCATTCCCAGGCTGTTGCACTCCGGCACGACATAAAGAAGCCCGGCTGTCCGGTTGGGCGAAGCCAGGGCATAGGCGACATTGGCCGCTGCCTCCATAACCGACCGGCAGCCGCATGCGGTTCCGGAGACGATCAACGGCCGGTCCGTATTTTTGAGCATCCGGGAGATTTTTTCCACTGCCGTTTTTTCATCTTCGCTCAGACTTTCGACCTTCGGGGCCGCCGGATCAAGGGCCGCGGCCACAGCAAAACCCAACCGGGCCAGATCATCCGGAGCGGCGCGATAGGTCAACATGGCGATGTCGTCCAAAAGCGTATCCTTTGGCGAAGCGATGCACATTGTTCCCTTTGTATCCTGGGCCACCGCCCGGACCGCTGCGTCGTTCCAGCCGTGAATCTGTAGGTCTTCAGCCATCTGGACCGCCTTTGAGTCCACCATCCGGCGCAGGTTCAAGGCCAGCAGCGGGGCTGTATTGGGCAGGTCCTCGCCCAGAATGAACACCGCATCCGATTGCGCCGCTTCCTGAAGGGTCGGTATACGAATCGGTCCCTGTCCCGGGGCCGCAACCGCGGTCCGAATCTGCTGAAGATGGGCATCGGATACGCCTGCGTAGAAATTTTCGGTACCTGCCAGTTGTTGCAGCATAAAGTTGGCTTCAAGGGACGCCCGGGGGGAACCGATACCGATAATTCGCCGGTTTTCAATCATTGACGCGGCCGCTGCTTTGAGCGCTGTTTTTGCTGATACCGGCGCCGGATGATCCGTCCTTTTCATTCGCTGAAGCGGCCGGCGTATCCGGTTTTCGCTGTTTACGAATTCGTAGCCGTAACGTCCGCGATCGCAGAGAAAATAGCCGTTTACGTGGTGGTGATAGCGGTTGCGAATGCGCCGGAGCACGCCGTAGCGCTCCCCGGCAATGGTATTGCAGCCCAAACCGCAGTGGACACAGATGGACGGAGCGGTCTGTAAATCCCATTTCCGGGTGTAATGTTCTTTAAAGGTTTTGTCGGTAAAGACGCCGGTGGGACAAATTTCCACCAGGTTGCCGCTATAAGGATTGTCAAGGGTCCCTTCCCGGTGACGTCCGAAATAGATGTGGTCATGACAGGCCAATGCATTGAAATCCCGTCCTCCGGCGACATTCCGGTAAAAGCGGACGCAGCGATAACACTGGATGCAGCGATTCATCTCGTGATGGATAAAAGGACCCAGGTACTGGTTCCGGTAGGTTCTTTTTTTAAAGCGGTGTTCCCGATAGGTGTGCCCCGTCATTACGGTCATGTCCTGGAGATGACATTCGCCCCCTTCGTCGCAGACCGGGCAATCGTGGGGATGGTTGAGCATAAGCCATTCGATGACGCTTTTTCGGAATTCCAGCACTTCCGGATCGTCGATGGAAATACGTGTACCGTCCTCGGCAGGCGTCATGCAAGCCATGACGATGCGTCCTTTACTGTCTTTCTCATCTTTGAACTGCTTGACCGCACATTGCCGGCAGGCCCCGACGGAACCCATGGCCGGATGCCAGCAAAAATACGGGATATCAAATCCCAGTGACAAACCGGCATGCAGCAGATTTTGCCCCTCTTTTATTTTAAACGGCTTGTCGTTAATATGGATGGTGACCATCGGTTATCTCCAGGGGCAGCGTTTTTCTTGAATGTGGCGGTTGAAATCCTCTTTAAAATACTTCAATGCACTCTGAAGCGGTTCCATGGCGCCCGGCGCGTGCGCACAGTAGGTGTTTCCCATTCCGAGCAGCCCCGTGTGACGCTGTAATTTTTCCAAATCTGCGCTTTCTCCTTGACCGGCTTCAATGGCGGAAAGGATCCGTGCCATCCAGGAAAGCCCTTCCCGGCAAGGGGTACACCAGCCGCAGGACTCCTGGGCAAAAAAACGTATCAGATTCAATACCAGTCCCACCGGGCAGGTGTGATCATCGAGAATGACCATAGTGCCGGTGCCCATGCGGCTGCCCGCTTTCTGAACGGTATCGAAATCCATCTGTACGTCCAGGTGTTCTTTGATGAGAAAATCGGTGGACCCTCCCCCGGGAAGGAGTCCTCTGAACCGATATCCCTCTTGCATGCCGCCGGCACGTTCTTCAAAGATTTCCCGAATGGTGGTGCCCATGGGAAGCTCCCATGCTCCCGGCCGTTTTACCCGGCCGCTCACGCCATATATCTTGGTACCGCCGTTGGGCGTGCGGCTGAGCCTGCGAAACCAGTCCGCCCCATGATTGACGATATGCGGGATGTTGCAGATGGTTTCCACATTGTTGGTTACCGTGGGCTTTCCCCAGAGACCCACCACGGGTGGAAAGGGCGGTTTGGAACGCGGGGTGGCGCGCCGTCCTTCCAGGGCATTGAGCAGTGCGGTCTCCTCACCGCAGATGTACCGTCCGGCGCTGCTATGCAGATGAAGTTCGAGGTTAAAACCGGATCCCAGGATGTTGCTGCCCAGGTAAGAGCTATCGTAGGCTTCGGCAATGGCTTGGGCCAACCGCTGGGCCGCGGTCACGTATGCCCGGCGAAGAAATATATAGGCGATGTCAGCTTGGACGGCGTAAGCGCTCAGCAGTATCCCCTCGATGAGCTGGTGCGGATTTCCCTCCAGGAGAAGCCGGTCTTTGAAGGTGGCGGGTTCCATTTCGTCGGCGTTGACCACCAGATATTTGCGCCGGTGAACTTCTTTCTCCATGGGGACAAAACTCCATTTCTGTCCGGTGGGAAACCCTGCGCCTCCACGGCCCCGTAGATGGGAGTCCGTCACCATGGATGTGATTTGTTCCGGCGCCATCTTGCCCACAGCCTTGCGGGCTGCCGAGTAGCCACCCTTCTTTTCATACGCCTCTAAGGCAAGGGGGGCTTCTCCGGGTCGGATATGTTCCGTAAGAGGGCATTTCATGGTTACTCATATGCTCCTAAGATTCTGTCGATTTTTTCCAAATCCAGATCCTGATACAGGTCGTCGTCGATCATCATGGCCGGTGCATGATCGCAGCACCCTAAACAGACATGGGGCAGCAAGGTAAAGCGGCCGTCTGGAGTGGTTTCACCGAAATCGATTTCCAGCCGCTTCCTGAGATGTTGGATCATATCTTCATATCCCATGATCCAGCATGTCACGCTGTCGCAGATAAGAATCACGTGCCGGCCCACGGGTTTTCTGAAAATGTGGTTGTAAAATGTGGCCACCCCGTCGAGTTCATCCGGGGTCATATCCAAAAACTCGGCGGTTGCCTGCAGTGTTTCATCGGAAACCCATCCCCGGTGACGCTGGACGATTTTGAGCGCTTCCACACCCACCGCCTGTTTTTGTTCATAACGAGAAAACTCAGTCTCGATTTCTGCTATTTCTTTTCGTGTTAGCATCGTTTCATCCTTTTTCTGTCAGCGATCCGCATCTGCCATCACATAGTCGATGCTGCCCAGAATGGCCAACATATCAGGAACCATCAGCCCCCGACTGATAAATGGAATGGTTTGCAGGTGTGCAAAAGAGGGCGTTCGAATCCGGGTCCGATAGGAATGAACATCTCCGTCGCTGATCAGATAGTAACCGGTCCATCCCTTGGCGGCTTCGATGAAGACCATGGCCTCTCCCGGGGGGATGACCGGCCCCCAGCTGACCGCCAGAAAATGGGTGATGAGCGTTTCGATATCTTGCAACGTGCGTTCCTTTAGAGGCGGGACTGCAAGGGGATGGAGGGCTTTATAGGGGCCGGCGGGCATGTCGGCAAGACATTGCTCGATGATCCTGAGGCTCTGACGCATCTCCTCGACCCGTACCACCGCCCGGTCGTAACAGTCGCCATGGGTGCCGATGGGGATATCGAATTCGAACCGGTCGTATCCGGAGTAAGGCCGTTTCTTACGAATGTCCCAATCCAAACCGCAGGCCCGAAGATTGGGACCGGTTACACCCCATTCAACGGCTTCTTCTATGGTGTAGGCACCGATGCCCTGGGTGCGTGCTTTGAAAATGCGATTTTTCATAACCAGGGTATCGTACTCTTTTAGCCGGCCGGGCATATAATCGAGAAAATTTCGTATCATTCGATTCCATCCGTCGGGCAGGTCCTGAGCCACCCCGCCGATCCGGAACCAGCACGGATGCATTCGGCCGCCGGTAATGGCCGACACAATGTCAAATATACGTTCCCGGTCATTGAACATAAAGAACACCGGTGACATGGCCCCCACATCTTGGACAAAGGTTCCATAATATACCAGGTGGCTGGCCAGTCGGAATAGTTCTACCATCATAATGCGAATGACCTTTACCCGGTCGGGCACCTCTATTCCCGCCAGTTTTTCCACCGCAAGAACATAGGGAAGGTTGTTCATTACCCCGCCCAAATAATCGATCCGGTCCGTATAGGGAATGAAGCTGTGCCAGGTCTGGCGTTCGCCCATTTTTTCTGCGCCGCGATGATGAAATCCGATTTCGGGGACGGCATCGAGGATCTCTTCACCGTCCAGCTGGAGCAATACGCGAAATGCACCGTGGGTGCCGGGATGCTGAGGCCCCAGGTTCAGAAACATGAGATCTGTTTCCTCGCCGCGGCTTTCCATGCCCCATTGTTCGGGTTTAAACCGAAGGGCTTCCTGCTCGGTTTTCTGCCTTTCGGGCGGCATCTGAAACGGTCCCAATTCAGTGGCTCTGGCCGGGTGTTCCTTGCGCAGGGGATGTCCCTGCCAGGTGGGGGGCAGGAGAATCCGCCGTAAGTGGGGATGGCCGTCGAAGGTAATGCCGAACAGATCCCACACCTCGCATTCATACCAGTCGGCCGCCGGCCAGAGGCCGGTGATCGTGGGCAGCGAGGAATCTGTTTCGTCCAGGGGAACCTTGATACGAACATCCGAGTTCCGATCCAGGGACATCAGATAATAGATCACGCTGAAATCTCCGGACGGCTGATCGGATCGATGCATCCGTATCCGTTCATCCACAGCGGTTAAATCGAACAGCATCCGATAAGGGTTTTTTATTTCTGTTTTAAGGTATCGCAAGATATCCCGGACATTTTCCCGTGAAATCCAGACAGTGGGGACGCCGTCACGGACCGGTTGCACCATCAGCACAGCATCGCCAAAACGATCTTTAAGTTCTTCAGCGATGTTCCAACGGGTGTTGTCCATGTTCCGACTCATAAAGTGATGGTTTTGTGAAAAAAGTTCTGTCTCTGTCATTGCTGTTTTAGACCTTGTTCGGTGTCCGCAGTAACGTCGTTTGGCTGCGCTGATCCCGGTTGCGGTCTCGCATGGAGGGAAGCGGCGCTTTTTTAGTTTGTTGCGGTCCGGCCACCCAGCTCAGCGGCCGCCGCTCCTTGCCCACCGCTTGCTGAAGCAGCATCAGACCCTGCATAAAGGCGCCCGGGCTGGGCGGGCACCCCGGCACATATACATCCACCGGCAATATTTTGTCTACGCCCTGAACCACGCTGTAAATGTCGTACATCCCGCCTGAGTTGGCGCAGGATCCCATGGAGAT
>Ga0102962_1000545_pt1 | contig 17518 bp, 17 predicted proteins | sample SalPonF2_C_D2_MG_FD_84519 | JGI IMG/M metagenome (GOLD analysis project Ga0102962, IMG submission 84519) | Salt pond soil microbial communities from South San Francisco under conditions of wetland restoration - Salt Pond MetaG SF2_C_D2_MG ...
TACCGCTATGACCAGATCATGCGCCTGGGATGGAAAGTGTTCATCCCCGTGACGCTGGTATGGATTTTCGTTGAAGGTGCCATGATCATCGGGCACGTTCACCCCTGGTTTGCCTGACGGGTATTTGTCGAATCATGCAGCGGATCAAGGACTGGTTAAAGAGTTTTCTACTCATCGAACTCCTGAAGGGGTTGAGCGTTACCTTGCGCTACTTTTTCAAGCGCAAAGTGACGGTGCAGTATCCCGAGGAGCATACGCCGAAGTCTCCGCGTTACCGGGGGCTTCATGCGTTGCGTCGCTATTCCAACGGGGAAGAGCGTTGCATTGCCTGCAAGTTGTGCGAGGCGGTGTGTCCGGCGCTGGCGATCACGATCGATTCCGAGCGCAGGGAAGACGGCACGCGCCGCACCACCCGTTATGACATCGACCTGTTCAAGTGCATTTACTGCGGGTTTTGCGAGGAAGCCTGTCCGGTGGATTCTGTCGTCGAGACCAGCATCACCGATTTCCATTTCGAGCAGCGTGGCCAGCAGATCATGAGCAAGGACAAACTACTTGCGATTGGCGATGTCTTTGAAAAGCAGATCGCGGAAGCCCGGCAGGCCGACGCGCGTTACCGCTAAGACCGAGGAAATCATGTCACCCAGCGTCATCATCTATCAGGCACTGTTTTACTTGTTCGCCGGCGCGCTGGTGTTGTCAGCGCTGCGCGTTATTACGGTCAAGAATCCGGTGCACGCCGCTTTGTTTCTGGTGTTGGCGTTCGTCAATGCCGCCTTCCTCTGGGTTCAGATGGGCGCCGAATTCCTTGGCATCATCCTCGTGCTCGTCTACGTGGGTGCGGTTATGGTGTTGTTCCTGTTCGTGGTCATGATGCTCGACATCAATACGGCCACGATCCGGGAGGGTGTGACCCGTTACGCGCCGCTCGGGCTGATCATCGCGGGTGTGATCGTGGCCGAGGTGGCCTGGGCCATCTGGGGCCAGCATCTCGGTATTGCCAACGCGCCCCATCCGGCGGCGCCCCCGGCACATATCAGTAATACCGAAGAACTCGGGCAAGTTCTTTACACCCACTATGTGTACGCATTCGAGGTGGCGGCGGTAATTCTGTTGCTGGGCATCGTTTCGGCGATTGCGCTCGCCTTGCGATGGCGGCCGGACACGAAACACCAGGACCCGGCCCGCCAAGTGCGCGTACGCAGCACGGAGGGCCGAGTACGCTTGGTCGATCTGCGTGAAAAACGGGAAGGAGGAGAACAGTGATCGGTCTCTATCATTATCTCGGCCTTGCCGCCGTTCTTTTCGCCATCGCCATTGCGGGTATTTTCATCAACCGCAAGAACATGGTCCTGCTCCTGATGTGCATCGAATTGATGCTGCTGGCCGTGAATTTCAATTTCATCGCCTTCTCGCGCTTCAGCGGCGACATAGGGGGGCAGATTTTCGTATTCTTCATTCTCACCGTGGCGGCTGCCGAAGCGGCGGTGGGACTGGCCATCCTGGTCGTGCTGTTCCGTAACCGGCACAGCATCAACGTCCAGGAAATCAATCGCCTCAAAGGTTAGGGGAAAGACCGCGATGGAAGCCATGCTGCTTGTTCTCTTGCTGGCACCGTTTCTGGCCTCGGCGCTCATATTGCTCGCCGGCCAGTACATGAACCGTCGTGTCGCGCATTCGATCGCCATTGCGGCCGTGTTCGTCTCGATGTGCCTGTCCTTCTATGTCATGTACCTCAGCATCTGGGGCGGACTGGGACGCTATGAGCACATTGTTTACACCTGGGGCCTCGGGGGACCATTCCATTTCAATATCGGCTTCCTGATCGACCGCCTGAGCGCCCTGATGCTGTGCGTGGTCACTTTCGTGTCCTTCGCCGTGCATATCTTTACCATTGGCTACATGGCGGATGATCCCGGCTACAAGCGTTTCTTCGGTTACATCGCCCTGTTTACCTTCTCCATGCTGTTGCTCGTCATGGCGAACAACTTCATGCAGTTATTCATTGGCTGGGAGATGGTTGGCCTCGTTTCCTACCTGCTGATCGGCTTCTGGTTTACGAAGGAAACTGCGATATTCGCCAATCTCAAGGCCTTCATCGTCAACCGTGTGGGCGATTTCGGATTCCTTCTCGGCATCGCCGCGGTGCTTTATTTTGCGGGTACGCTGAACTACGGCCAGGTCTTCGCACAGGCGCCGCTGCTCACGCAGAAACATATCTGGCTTACCGGGCATTATGCGGTGGCGGCCCCCACGATTATCTCGATACTGCTTTTCGTCGGAGCCATGGGCAAGTCGGCACAGATCCCGCTGCATGGCTGGCTGCCTGATTCGATGGAGGGCCCGACGCCCATCTCGGCCCTGATTCACGCGGCCACGATGGTGACGGCGGGCATTTTCATGGTGGCTCGCATGTCGCCGCTGTTCTCCTTATCCGTCCCCGCGATGACGCTGGTGATGTTTATCGGTGCGACAGGCGCCTTCTTCATGGGCCTGGTGGGTATCGTGCAGGACGACATCAAGCGCGTGATCGCCTATTCGACCCTGTCGCAGCTGGGCTACATGGCCGCGGCACTCGGTGCGGGCGCTTATGCGGGAGGCATCTTCCACCTGGCCACGCATGCAATGTTCAAGGCCCTGCTGTTCCTCGGTGCGGGCTCGGTCATCATCGCGATGCACCATGAGCAGGACATGCGCAAGATGGGTGGATTGGCCCGGTACATGCCGGTTACCTACGTGACGTTCATCATCGGCTCTCTGGCCTTGTGCGGCTTCCCCGGGTTTGCGGGCTATTTCTCCAAGGATGCAATCATCGATGCGGTCCGGGTCAGCACGACGCCGGGTGCGACCTATGCCTACTGGTGTGTATTGGGTGGCGTCCTCGTGACCACGCTCTACACCTTCCGCATGATTTTCCTGACTTTCCATGGCAAGCCGCGCATGGATGCCCATACGCGCGAGCACCTGAAGGAGTCGCCGTGGGTCGTCACTGTGCCATTGGTGCTGCTGGCCATTCCATCATTATTCCTGGGTGGCGTGTTCATCGGGCACATCGACTACGGGCATTTCTTCGGGGCAGCCATCGTCAACCGCGTCGGCAACAATCCCTTGCTGCTCGGTGCCGACGAATTTCATGGTGCCTGGAGCTTTTTCCTGAAGGGCTTTTCCAGCCCCGCTTTCTTTCTCGTGCTGGCGGGTATCGCCATAACCTGGGGCTGCTATATATGGCGTCCGGAGTTGCCTGCGAAGATCAGGAAATGGTTCTACCCGGTCGCCTATGTGCTGGAACGCAAGTATTTCGTGGACGATCTCTACTTCCACGTCTTTTCCATGGGTGCACGGCGTCTGGGCAATCTGCTCTGGCGCTTTGCCGACGACGGCTTGATCGACGGGGTGATGGTCAACGGTTCCGCACGCACCGTGCGTATCGGTTCCAACCTGCTGCGTCGGTTGCAGTCGGGTTATCTCTACCACTATGCCTTTGCCATGGTAATCGGCATTGCCATCATGGTCGGCTGGCTGGTGTGGGGTTGAGCATGAACTTGAACGGACATTTCTGCGCGAGCGCAGACGGAGTTAAAGGGAGACGGTTTTGCCTTATCTGAGTCTCGTCATCTGGCTTCCCGTTCTGGGGGCGCTGGCCGTGTTGGCAGCGGGCCGTTTCAAGCGGCTCGACGTGCGCTGGATCGCTCTCGGCTTCTCGGTGCTGGTCTTCGCGTTGTCGATTCCGCTTTATACCGGGTTCGATACCACGACTGCCTCCATGCAGTTCGTCGAGAAGCTGCCCTGGATTGCCGCCTACCATGTGAATTACTACCTGGGCGTCGACGGCATCTCGATGCCGCTGATCCTGTTGACCACATTCACCACGATCCTGGTGGTGATGGCCGGCTGGAAGGTCATCGACTACAAGCTGCCGCAATACCTGGCAGCCTTCCTGATTATGGAAGGCCTGATGAACGGCGTCTTCTCGGCGCTCAACGGCATCCTGTTCTATCTGTTCTGGGAAGCGATGCTGATCCCGATGTTTCTCATCATCGGCATCTGGGGCGGACCCCGGCGCGTATATGCGGCGATCAAGTTCTTCCTCTATACCTTCCTCGGTTCGGTGCTGATGCTGGTGGCCTTCATCTGGCTCTATCACAAGTCTGGGAACTTCAATATCCTCGATTTTGCCCATTTGCATATCGGGGTCACCGCACAGGTCCTGCTCTTCCTGGCCTTCCTGGTTGCATTTGCCGTCAAAGTGCCGATGGTGCCGGTCCATACATGGTTACCGGACGCGCACGTGGAAGCGCCCACGGGCGGTTCCGTGATCCTGGCGGCCATCATGTTGAAGATGGGTACTTATGGTTTCTTGCGTTTTAGCCTGCCGATCGCACCATTGGGCAGTGAACGACTTGAATGGCTGATGATCGGGCTATCGCTGGTCGCCATCATCTATATAGGCCTTGTGGCGCTGGTGCAGAAGGATATGAAGAAGCTGATCGCCTATTCTTCGATTGCGCATATGGGCTTTGTGACCCTTGGTTTCTTCGTCGTGTTCATCATCTGGTCGCATACCCACAGCCTCGCGGCCGCTCGCCTGACCGTCGAAGGCGGTCTGGTGCAGATGATTTCTCACGGTGCGGTATCGGGTGCATTGTTCCTGTGCGTTGGCGTGCTTTACGATCGCATGCATACACGCGACATTTCGGCCTACGGCGGTGTGCTTAATGTCATGCCGAAGTTCGGCTACTTTTTCCTGTTTTTTGCGCTGGCCAACGCCGGTTTGCCGCTGACCTCCGGTTTCGTGGGTGAATTCATGGTGACTCTGGGATCCTTCCACGCCAATTTCTGGATAGCGACGCTGGCAGCCATTGCTCTGATTACTGGCGCGTCGTATTCACTCTGGTTGATCAAGAAAGTGGTATTTGGCCCGGTGGGCAACGACCGCGTTGCCGCTCTCAAGGAGATGAGCACACGCGAAGCGCTCATCCTGACCATTGTGGCTATCCCCACACTGTTGATCGGCTTCTATCCCGAGATCATTCTCCGTGTCATGCATTCCACGGTAACGCACCTGTTGATGCAGGTCGTGCCGGCGGCCATGAAATGAGGATTATTTGATGGCACCGACTGCTAACGATTACATCGCGGCACTCCCGCAGATCTTCCTGCTCGGCATGAGCTGTGTGCTGCTGCTGGCGGCCCTGTTCGTAAAGCGTGGCCGCGACGAAGTTCTTCACTACGGTTCTCTGGGAACCATTGCGGGGCTCGCCATCATTACCGGCATGCTGTTTCGCGGGCATTCGATGCTCGCGTTCCAGGGCATGCTGATCCAGGACGCGATGGGCGATGTCCTGATGCTGTTCTGCTACGCGATCACCGCGACGGTCATGGTCTATGCGCGGCCCTACCTCCGCGACAGGGGGTTGTTGAGCGGCGAATTCTATCTGTTGCTCCTGCTGGCACTGCTCGGGTCGATGATCATCATCCAGAGCTACAACCTGATCGTGCTCTATCTCGGGGTCGAGTTGCTGGCACTCAGCCTCTACACGCTGGTGGCGCTTGCCCGTGACGACGGCACGGCTTCCGAGGCGGCCATGAAGTTCTTCGTGCTGGGGGCGATTGCAGCAGGTACTTTGCTGTTTGGCATGTCGCTCATTTATGGCATGACGGGGACTCTCAACATCGGCATCCTGGCTGCACATCTCTCGGGCGGGCATGATGTCGGCCTGGCTGTCTGGATCGGCCTGGGCTTTGTCGTGGTTTCCATGGCGTTCGAGCTCGGCGCGGTGCCGTTTCACATGTGGCTGCCAGATGTATACGAAGGCGCCCCTTCGAGCATGACGATCTTCGTGGGCTCAGTGCCCAAGCTGGCCGCCTTCGGCTTCTTCATGCGACTCCTGGTGCAGGGCCTGGGCGATCTGCATTCAGCCTGGATGTGGATACTGGTCGTGATCGCGGTGGCCTCGCTGGCGATCGGCGCTATCGTCGCCATCGCCCAGACCAATATCAAGCGCATGCTGGCTTATTCGACGATCAACCATGCAGGCTTCATTCTGCTTGGTATTCTCACAGGTACCGCGGAAGGTTATCGCGCGGCCCTGTTCTACACCATCTCTTACGTGATCATGTTCGCAGGGGCCTTTGGCGTCATTATCCTGCTCTCGCGCGCCGGCTTCGAGGCCGAGAACATCGAGGACTTCAAGGGTCTCAACGAGCGCAGCCCCTGGTTTGCCTTCGTCATGTTGATGATGATGTTTTCCATGGCGGGGGTTCCCCCTTTCATCGGATTCTTCGCCAAGTTGGAGATCATCCGTGCCCTGGTGGGCAGCGGCCTGACCTGGTTGGCCGTTGTAGCTGTTGCGTTCGCCGTCATTGCCGCGTTTTACTACCTCTATGTGGCCAAGGTCATGTATTTTGATCGGGCCGACGTTACCGAGGGTGAGCAGGTGGAGCAGGGGCTGCAGGGGCCGGCCGACATGAAACTGCTGCTGAGTGTCAATGGCCTGGTGGTTCTGGGCCTGGGAATCTTCCCGGGTGGGTTGCTGGCACTGTGCAAGGCCGTTATCGGTTTCTGAGCAGGGTTCCGGTGTTTTCGGGCGGGCTGGCACCCGGATACAATGGCCGGGTGCTTGCAAGCACATCCAAGTGCGACTAAAGTACGCAATTAATCCCATAACTTACTGAAAGATAAGGCATGGCTATTACGCTCAGCGAATCTGCGGCCCAGCGTGTGCGTCATTTCATGACGCAGCGTGATGGTGTGACCGGGTTGCGACTGGGAGTCAAGAAAACCGGTTGCTCCGGCTTTTCCTATGTACTTGATTATGCACGCGAGATCGGGTCTGAGGACGCGGTCTTCGAGGATCGGGGCGTTCGAATCGTGGTCGACCGAAAGGCGCTTCCCCTGGTAGACGGTACCCGTGTGGACTTTGTCCGCGAGGGCCTGGGACAGACCTTCCGCTTCGAAAATCCCAATGTGCGCGACGCCTGCGGCTGCGGGGAGAGTTTCAACGTTTAGCGCGGCGCGCGCCCTGGCGGGAAATTGCCTGCCGGACTAATACTTCGATTTCTTTTCTGCGCCGGGCCTGCCGGCGTTTTATCGTCACTGGAGACATATATGGCATCGGAACGTACCCTCTCGATCATCAAACCGGATGCGGTTGCGAAAAATTCGATCGGCAAGATCCTGAATCGCTTCGAGGAAGCGGGACTGCGCATCGTTGCGGCACGCATGATGCATCTCAGCCGCCGTCAGGCTGAAGGGTTTTACGCAGTCCACCGCGAGAGGCCGTTTTTTGCCGACCTGGTCAAGTTCATGACATCCGGGCCGGTCCTGGTTCAGGTGCTTGAAGGGGAAAATGCCATTGCCCGCAACCGGGAGATCATGGGCGCGACGGATCCTGAAAAAGCCGAAAAAGGCACAATCAGGGCTGATTTTGCCTCGAATATCGAGGAAAATGCCGTTCACGGTTCGGATGCGGCGGAGACTGCCGCGCAGGAGATTGCCTATTTCTTTTCGAGCCTGGACCTCTGTTCCCGGACCCGCTGATCCCTTATGAACGGTACCGGCCCTTCCGAACGCACAAACCTGCTGGGATTCGACCAGGAGGGGCTGCAGGCCTTGTTTTCCGAATGGGGGGAACCGGCCTTCAGGGCGCGGCAGCTGATGGGCTGGATCTACCGCCGCGGGATCGACGATATTTCGGCCATGACCGATTTGGCCAAGTCTTTACGCCAGAGACTGCAAGAAGAGACCTGCATAGCGCCCCTGCGTGTGCTGCGCGAGGAGCATGCGGCGGACGATACCTGCAAGTGGCTGCTGCAAACCGGATCCGGAACCGGGGTGGAAATGGTCTACATCCCCGAACCGGATCGCGGGACGCTGTGCGTGTCCAGCCAGGTCGGCTGCGCGATGGACTGCGCTTTCTGCTCGACCGGAGCCCAGGGCTTCAATCGCAACTTGAGCACTGCCGAGATCGTCTCCCAGATCTGGCTGGCCAACCGCCTCCTGCCGCCGCGTAGTGCGGACCGCCCGGCGGTTTCCAACGTGGTGTTCATGGGCATGGGGGAACCGCTGGCCAATTACCGTAATCTGGTGCCGGCCTTGAAGCTGCTGACCGATCCGTTGGGCTTTGGGCTATCCAAGCGCCGGGTTACGGTCAGTACGTCGGGGCTGGTTCCGGCCATAGACCGCCTGGCAGAGGATTGCGATGTGGCGCTCGCCATATCGTTGCATGCTCCCGAGGACGGCCTGCGTGACGAACTCGTGCCTATCAACAAGCGGTATCCGATAGCGGATCTCATGGCGGCATGCCGGCGCTATGTAGGGCGGAACCCGCATCGCCACGTAACGGTCGAATACGTGATGCTGGACGGCGTCAATGACAGCGACAGGCATGCGCGCCAGTTGGTCAAGTGCCTGGCCGGAGTGAACGCCAAGGTCAATTTGATACCGTTCAACCCGTTCCCAGGGGCGCGCTTTTCGACATCGCCCCAGGAGCGTATTGATCGCTTCCGGGACATTGTTCTCAAGGGTGGTTACATGACAGTGACACGGCGAACCCGGGGAGACGACATCAGTGCCGCTTGCGGACAACTGGCGGGCAAGGTCAAGAATCGTGTGCGCCACCGCCTTGGCGAGCGCAGCCGAGGCATGGAGGTAAGCGCATGACACGTCGTTTCTACCTGGCATGGATGGTGTTTCCGGCCATGGCTTTGCTTGCCGGCTGCGTCACGTCCAGTTCATCGCCTGTGAAACAGAAGGCCTCGCCGCACAAGGCGGCCATGTACAACACTCAACTGGCGATCATCTATATGCAGGAAGGCCGCATGGATCTCGCCCAGAACAAGCTTGCAGAAGCCCTCAAGCAGGCCCCGCATCTGGTGGATGTTCATAACGCCATGGCGCTTTATTATGAACGTATCGGTCGAGTGCCTGCAGCCAATCATCAGTACAAGCTAGCGCTTCGATATGGTGATGATGATCCGAATACGCTCAATAACTACGGCGCGTTTCTTTGCCGCCAGGGGAAATACCGCGAATCCATACGGTATTTTGTCAAGGCCAGCAATAACATTGACTACAGCACGCCTGACCGGGCGCTTTCGAATGCCGGCTTGTGCGCTTTGAAAATTCCCGATAAGACCTTGGCCAAAAAGTATTTTCAGCAAGCCCTGGCCATCAACAACGATCTCGGACAAGCCCTCTGGCAGATGGGTATGCTCAGTTTCCAGGATCAGGATTACATCAAGGCCAATAATTATCTTGCCAGGCTGATCAATGTCACGCAGCATCCGTCCGCGCGGATGCTGTGGGTTGCGATCGAAGCCGCCTGGGCCAGTGGTCACCAGAAAAATGCCGAGCACTATGGCCGTGAGCTCCTCAAACGGCATCCTGATTCACAGGAGGCACAGAAGTTCATTCAATTGGTGGGTTCCGGTTCATGAACGAAGACGAGCAACAGGACACAAGCACGTACGCGGGAGATACCGCCTCTCCAGGACACCAACTGTCGACGGCGCGCGAAGCCAAGGGCATAAGCCTGGAGACGGTCAGCGAGTCCACTGGTATTTCACGCAAGGTGCTGGAGGCGCTTGAGGCGAACGAATGGGACAAACTCGATGCGCCGGTTTACGTGCGTGGTTACTTGCGCAAGTATGCACGGATGCTGGGCCTCGACCAGGAAGCTCTGGTCAGCTCCTATGAAGCTTCTGCCCTGCCGCGGGATCCTGAACTTCACAGTTATGTGTCCGAGCATTTGCCTTCGAATCGTAACGTACGCTGGCTGCTCCCGGTAACGGCTCTCATTATTGTGGTTGTTCTGGTTTTGATGGGCTTGTGGAGTTGGCGCCATTTCCACACGAGTGCACGCAATGTCCAGGCGCCTGCGTCAGCCGTATCGGCAATGATGGCCTTGACGGATGCAACGCCGGCCCATGCCACCGCATCGACGGGCGCAGGATTGGCGCCTCCGCAGGTTACGGTCAAGCAAAGTACCGCATCCGAAACTGCGGCAAAACTGCATTTGCATATGCACCTGGACCAGCCTTCGTGGGTCGAGGTTTATGGGCCGGACAACAAGCGCCTTTATTACAATTTGGCCGCGGCAGGTGCCAACCTCGATTTTCATGCGGATAAAGGGGCATTCAGGGTCTTTCTCGGTAATGCCGACGGCGTGCAAATCGAGGTCAACGGCAAGAAGTTCCAGATTCCCGCCTCCGACTTTTCCGGGCAAAAAGCACGTTTTGAAGTCGATGCCGATACGGGTGCGCCATCGGCGGGGACGGGGACGTGAGCGGCGATGTGCGGGCCATACGCGGCTTCAATGACATTTTGCCCCCCTCATCCGGCCATTGGCAGATGGTCGAGCACATCGCGGCCGATATCCTGGGCCGGGCAGGGTATGGCGAGATACGCCTGCCCCTGGTCGAGTCCACGAGCCTTTTCGCCCGGTCAATAGGGGCCAGTACCGATATCGTCGAGAAGGAAATGTATACCTTCGAGGACCGCAACGGTGACTCCCTGAGCTTACGTCCCGAAGGTACGGCAAGTTGTGTGCGCGCCGGGATCAGTCACGGATTGTTCAATGGCAGCCAGCAGCGGCTCTGGTATCGCGGCCCCATGTTTCGGCACGAACGTCCGCAGAAGGGACGCTACAGGCAGTTTCACCAGATTGGCGCGGAAGCGTTTGGAATCGCCGGGGCCGATATCGAGGCTGAACTGATAGCGCTTTCGGCCGAATTATGGCGGCGGCTCGGTCTGGATCGGGTGACGCTCAAAATCAACTCTCTCGGCAGTGTCGAGGACCGGGCACGCTATCGTGAAGCTCTGGTCGACTACTTGAAGAAGCACGAGCAAGACCTGGATGAAGACAGCCGCCGCCGGTTGTCGCAAAACCCCATGCGCATACTCGACAGCAAGGCCGAGCAGACGCAGGCCATACTGCAGAATGCTCCGCACATCACGGATTACCTGGACGAAAACAACACCAGTCATTTTGCCGAATTGTGCAGGCGCCTCGATGCTCTCGGCATAGAGTATGAAAAGGATCCATTCCTGGTCAGAGGACTGGATTACTACACAGGTACGGTGTTCGAATGGGTCACCGATGCCTTGGGAGCCCAGGATGCCGTCTGTTCGGGCGGGCGTTACGATGGACTCGTTGAGCAACTGGGCGGTCGGGCGACACCGGCAATTGGTTGGGCGCTGGGAATGGAGCGTCTTATACTACTTGCAGAGGCTTGTGACCGATTGCCTGAATCCGGGGCGCCACATGTCTATTTCGTCACGCTTGGGCTGGAAGCCGAATGCGAGGCCATGGTCCTGGCGCAGCAGCTGCGCTCACAGGTGCCGTCCTTGCGGTTAGTCCTCAATATGGGCTCGGGGTCGCTCAAGGCACAACTGCGACGCGCAGACAAGGCTCGGGCGGGAGTTGCACTCATCATGGGGGATGCAGAGCTCGAACAACATCGGGTCACAGTCAAGTTCCTGCGGGAAAAACGCGATCAGCAAGCACTCGACTGGGGAGATCTGAAGGAATTTCTACGCGTCAGGGTTGCCGAATAGAACGGAACAACGGGCGCTGAAAACATTCGAACTGAGCAGTATCAGCAGGAGACCGGACATTGGAAGGCTATACGACAGAAACCGAGCAGCTACAAGCCATCAAGAAGTGGTGGGATCAGAATGCCAAATGGGTGTTAGGAGGTTTGCTCATTGCCGCTATTGTGGTTGGCGGCTGGAAACTATGGGGATATTGGCAAGGCAAGCGGGCGGCTGAGGCAGCTGGCTTGTATGCCGCTGTCGTTCAGGCCGAAGGGCAGGGCGGTAACGCCGCCGTCGATGCGGCTGCACAAAAAGTTTTGCATGCCTATCCGGATACCGCTTATGGTGCACTGGCCGGCTTGGCGCTGGCCAAATCGCAGTTTGCGCAGCAGCACCTGAGTGACGCCATCGACACCTTGCAGGGAGTGGTCAAGCATTCACCTGACAAGGGCCTGGCCATGATTGCCCGGATCAGAATTGCCCGGATCCAGTTGCAACGTGGTAACGCCAAGGCGGCCCTGGATATCCTGAAGGGATATGAGAAGAGCGCTTTCGCGGCGACAGTACAGAGCCTGAGGGGCGATGCCTTCATGCAATTGGGCCGGACCGAAGCAGCCCGGGACGCGTTCAAGCGGGGCTTGAAAGCTTCGGATCCAGGCAGTGGCTTGCACCAACTGTTGTCGTTGCGGTTGGCGAGCCTGCCCGAGCAGGTTACGCCCAAGGCCTCTCCTGCGGCTACTACCGCATCCCAACCCTCTGCGCCTGCCGGTACGGCGAAGGCAGGGGGGCAGTCATGAAGCATTTTCGAATAGCCCTGCTTCCGGTCCTTATATTGGCGCTCGCGGCTTGTTCGAGCTCCAACATTCATCAACCCAATCCATTGCCCGTCAACCCCGGTAAGGTTCGCGTCCAGCAAGACTGGTCGGTGGACGTAGGCGGTGGAGGCGGCGACCAATTGTTGGGGTTGGCGCCCGATGCGAGTGGTGCAATGCTTGTGGCTGCCAGCGCCGGAGGCCATGTGGTGGCTGTCAATACCGCCAATGGCAGGATCAAGTGGCAACGCCACCTCAAGGTAAGGGCCTCCGGCGGCCCGGCGATCGGCGCAGGTGTGGTGGTTGTCGGTACACGTGCGGGCAACGTTATAGCGCTTGATGCAAGCAATGGCCACACTTTGTGGAAGCATTATGTGAATTCACCGGTCATCGTGGCCCCGACGATTGGTAGCGGGCACGTTATCGTCAATACATTGGCCGGCGATCTCATGTCGCTTGACGCGCATACCGGCTCGTTGCAGTGGACCCAGAGCAACAAGGCGCCCTCCCTGTCGTTGCGTACCGCGACACGACCATTGATCTTCAACGGTTCGGTCTACGGTGGTTTTGCCGACGGAAAGGTAATGGCGGTGTCTGCAGGATCCGGCAAGCAGTTGTGGTTGAAGCAGATCGCTGTTGGTCAGGCCGGAAATATCGTCGGCGACATGGTGGATGTCGGCCGGCAGATGGCGTATACGGGCGGCGATCTGTATGTCGCGACCTATCAGGGGAAACTGGCTGCAGTGGCCGCAGGTAGTGGCCAGGTGATCTGGAGCCGGGATTTGTCTTCCTATACGGGCGTCACGCTGGATGGGGCCAATCTGTATTCGAGTGACGCGGAAGGACGCGTGCATGCCTTCGATCTGGTCACTGGACTCCCCAAGTGGACCTACGGGGGGCTGGCCTATCGCCGATTATCGGCACCGAGGTCATACGGTTCTGTTGTAGCAGTCGGTGACCACTTCGGTTATCTGCATTTCATTGACCGGAATACTGGCAAATACCTGGGCAGGATTGACCTCGATGATGGCGCTTTGCGCATGGCTCCCATAGTCGCAGGGTCGCAGCTGATCGTCCTGGGCCAGGATGGAGACCTTGTTGCTCTCCAGGTCAAGGTCAAGCAGGGCAAGTAAGTCCAATCCCGAAATCGTGCAGGCTTTTATCCATGCTTTCCGTTGTTGCACTCGTGGGTCGTCCCAATGTCGGTAAATCGACATTGTTCAATCGCCTGACGGCGACGCGTGATGCACTGGTCGCGGATCTGCCGGGATTGACCCGTGACCGTCAGTATGGATACGCGAAAATCGGTGGCAGGACCGCGATGCTTGTGGATACCGGTGGTCTTGCCGGCGAGGGCGGTCTTGCGGAAGCCGCGGAAACTCAGACCTGGCAGGCGATTGCGGAAGCCGATCATGTTCTCTTCATGGTGGATGCCCGGTCAGGGTTGACGCCGCCCGATATGGAGTTGGCGCAGCGGCTCAGAGGCAGCGGTCAGAAAGTTTGGTTGTTGGCCAACAAGTCCGAAGGCCTGCAACCGACCGATCTGGCTGAGTTTCATGCCTTGGGTTTCGCACGCCTTTTCGCTGTCTCGGCTGAACGGGGCTCCGGCCTGCCGGCATTGGTGGAGGCACTGGAGCCGGAACTTGCCGTCACCGATGCCGGGTCGCCAGGTGCCGGCGTGGAGGGATCAGACGGAGCCCTGCCGGTTACGGTCATAGGCCGCCCCAATGTGGGCAAGTCAACGCTCGTCAATCGCTTGCTTGGCGAGGAGCGCCTGGTTGCATCCGATGTGCCCGGTACGACACGTGACGCCATACGTGTGCCTATGGTGCGGGATGGCCGGGACTATATCCTGATCGATACGGCCGGATTCAGACGACGCAGCAGCGTAGGCGACGAAGGGCCCGAGCGGTTGGGAGTGCTGGCCGCAGTCCGGGCGCTGGAAAGCGCAATAGTGGCAATCGTCATGACTGATGCCACCGAAGGCATTACGAGCCAGGACCAGCGCCTGATACGCCTGGCCCTGGAGCGGGGACGGGCCGTCGTGGTTGCCCTGAACAAGTGGGATGGACTGGACAGCGATACACGTCACCATGCGACTGTAACTGCGGACCGCAAGCTGGCTTTCGCGCCCTATGTCAGGCAACTGCATATCTCGGCGCTAAAGGGCAGCGGTTTGCGGGAATTGATGCGGGCCGTGGACGAGGCGGGCCGTGCAGCCCGGGCCGAATTGACGACCGCCCGTTTGAACCGGGTGCTCGAAGAGCTGGTTGCAGACAATCCTCCTCCCTTGGTGCGTGGCCGGCGCATCAAGCTTCGCTATGCCCATCCCGCTGGAAACCTGCCTCCACGGATCGTCATTTCAGGCACTCAGGTGGATCGCTTGCCCGGTTCCTACAAGCGTTATCTTGCCAACGGGTTCCGTGAAGCGTTCGCGCTGACGGGTGTACCGCTGGGGCTGCAGTTCGAAGCGCCGCCAAATCCTTATGCGGGCCGGCCTTCACGTCAGCGCGGCACTAAAGGGAAACGGGAACGGGGCGCAAGTCCCGGTAAGCGCAAGCGTAAAGGCAGGCACTAGGCCCGGAAACGCTGTTCCGCATTTACTCGGGCAGCCGCCGCGGGGACAACAGCCGACACCCGTCGGGGAGTGTCGCTCAATAGTTCGGTTACCGTGACCGTTGCGAGCCCTTTGTCTTTCAGTCCGGGAAGGATTTTCTCCAGCGCTTCGACTACCGCCATCCCACGTCGACGGTGGGGCAAGTCATGACCGTCATGAAACAGTACGATGTCGCCTGGACGGATCCGTCCGAGTACGCGCCGCACTATCGAAGGGGCGTCAGGCTTGCGTGTGTCCCCCGCATGCAACGACCAGGCGATGACCCGCAATCCAAGACTTCGTTGTATACGGGCCAGCACCGGGTTTTTCAGACCCATGGGCGGCCTGTACAGTTTGCCGGCACCGGGCGCGCCCATCTTGTTCAGAATGGCTATCCCGAGTTCGATATCCTGCTGCATGTGGCGCCTTGGATGCAGGTTCAGCAGGCGGGAGTGCCCATGGCTGTGGTTGCCCAATTCATGACCTTCGTCGAGGATGCGCTTGACCAGTTCAGGATGCTCTTGCGCATACCGGCCAATGACAAAGAAGGTCGCATAGGCTCCGTGTGATCGTAATACATCGAGAATGCGCGGCGTGATAACGGCATCGGGGCCGTCGTCAAAGGTCAATGCCACGTTGCGTTCCTTGCGGTCACCGTGGCGGATCACCGGCATAAGCCACCCCGAACCCGGCCGGGCAACGCCATCAATGGCCAGCAGAACGTACGCGATGACTGGCGGCAGGATCGTCCAGTCGTGAACGCCGCCGAAAACGATTCCAACTCCCAGCCATAGCAGGCAGGCGGCACGCAGGAAATCCAGGCGGATCATGGCATCAGGAGAGGTGGTGGAACCATTATTCTAGCAAGCTGATTTCGATGCGACAGTCAGCGAATCAGTTGTTTCAGTAACCATTTGAAACGGCCTTCATAAGGCGGGTTGAGGAGGCTGGTTCCGTTAAACCGGCTCTGGTGGAATATTGGAGTCATTCGCGAGAACAGGCGAAATCCGCTCTCTCCGTGATAGGCGCCCATGCCGGACGGGCCAACGCCGCCAAACGGCAGGTGCGGTTGGGCAATATGAAAGAGGGTGTCGTTGAAGGTGACTCCCCCCGCGGGGCATTGGTCCAGGGTCTGTTTTTTACGTTCCGCATCTTCCTCGAACAGATAGAGGGCGAGTGGTGAAGGACGCGAAGCCACAAAATCGAGTGCTTCGTCGAAGTCTTCGTAAGTGACCAATGGCAGCCAGGGTCCGAAGATTTCCTCCTGCATCAGATCGCATCCCGGATCGACTTCCGTGAAAATCGCAGGCGCCAGGTGACGGCCTTGCCCTTCCTGACCGGCAAGTGAATGCATGTGTGCGCCGGCTGAGATTGCCTGGTCGCGAAGATGCGCCAGGCGTGTGAAATGACGCTCATTGATAATGTTCGCGTATTGCCTGTTGTTGGCGAAATCGGGATACAGGGATCGGAAGCGTTTTTTTGCGCGTTCGATGAATTCCTGTTCCAGCTTGCGCGGCAGGAGTACATAGTCGGGTGCAATGCAGGTTTGCCCGGCGTTGTAGCTTTTCCCCATCAGGATACGTTCAATGGCGTTGTCGGTTCTCGCTCCAGGACCGATGATGGCAGGCGATTTCCCCCCGAGTTCAAGCGTTACCGGGGTCAGGTTGGCGGCGGCTGTGCGCATGACCTCCCGTCCGACGACAGTGGAGCCGGTAAAGAGCAGGTGGTCGAAGGGCAGAGCGGAAAATGCTTTAGCGACGTCGGCGCCGCCGGTCACGACCCGGACTTCTTCAGCGGGAAAGTAACGCTCGACCAAATCCGCGAAAAGTTGAGCAAATCGGGGAGCGTATTCCGACATTTTGACGAGTACGTGATTACCTGCGACAAGGGCATTGGCCAGCGGTCCGGTCGCCAGGTACAGTGGGTAGTTCCAGGGGGTGATGATGCCGACCACGCCTGCCGGCTGTGGCCGCAATTCGGTTCTGGCGGGCAAGAACCAGAAACTGGCCATTTGCCGTTTCGGACGCAGCCATCGGCGGCCATGGCGAATCAGGTGACGGATTTCCGTAAGGGTGGGGAAATACTCCAGGAGCGCCGTTTCTTCCGGCGGGCGCTTGCCGAAATCCTCATCTATGGCATCGGTAATCGCCTGGCGATTTTCCTGCAGGAGTGCTTCCAGGGCCCGCAAACGCCGCACCCGCTCATGCCAATCGGGGGATGGCGTCCGTTCCTGGGCAGCCCGCATGCGGGCAAACAGGGCCGCAAGTTCAGTCGATTGATTCATACGCTTTTGGACAAACAGTCGAAAGACCGAATCTAGAGTATCGCGAATTGCGTGGTTAGGTGGCGAAACCATAAAAAACGGCGCCCCTCGGGGCGCCGTTAGAGCAATAGCGGTTTGTACGGATTATTTCTTCGAAGTCGCGGGGGCGGGTGCCTTGCTGGCGCCCGTATCGGACGTCTGTTCCGCGCTCGCAGCCGTGGCCGGCGGTGTCATCGGATTGGAAATCTTCCAATGTATGTCGGCCTTGTTCTTGAGCTTGTCGAGGTAACCGTGGACCATTGAACCCTTGA
>Ga0102962_1000547_pt1 | contig 17464 bp, 13 predicted proteins | sample SalPonF2_C_D2_MG_FD_84519 | JGI IMG/M metagenome (GOLD analysis project Ga0102962, IMG submission 84519) | Salt pond soil microbial communities from South San Francisco under conditions of wetland restoration - Salt Pond MetaG SF2_C_D2_MG ...
TGCCAATCAGAAGGCACTGGAATATCATCCCACTCTTTCACATCGACAGTGGGTTGATAAAAATGCATCGGACGATCCGCAGGCTTACTTACCCACTTAAATTTCCAAAGACCATTCAAAGATTTATAAAATGGTGATACGGATGGATCCCCATTTAATGCCTCTCCCCGGTTTTTAAAAGGGATAAAACTAGTGTGAGGGGCTTCTTTATTAATTCCAAAAATATGCTGGTTTTCCCAAATAGGTCCTTGCTGAGCCCGTCCAACAGAAGTAAAGACTAAAAGGAGTAATAAAAGTTGAGAAGACAGTAACAATTTAAGACGCATAAGAATCTAATACTTTTAGGCGGTTTCCATTTAAGCTATCTAGCACGTAATGCCGGCAATCGGGATAAAAATTTAAACATACATTTTCGACAACTGCTATTGGAACCCTTTTTTAATATCGTCGCTAATGGTTATACAGCTATATAGTACCATGGCAAGGTTATATTCTACCTGATTAAAAAAATTAAAATAGATTTGAAATCAAATTATTAAGTAAAAGTACAGGTAACATTCAGTTTCTTTCTAAACTATTTTATTATTTTGGAAGCGGTTCCAATAAATTATATGTCTACAATAATTCAAAGCCTTTCAATACAGTTGGTCACTATATCACCGCTCATTTCATTCAATGGGCTTTCTCAATATAAATGAAATTGTTTTATGACTTTTTTTATGAATGGTCAATTTTTATTAATCTAGATTATAATTCTGACTAAAATAAACTTCATATGCGAAATCGGCTTATATATCCAATTACTATACTACTCATTTTTGCAGCTGCATGTACAACTCCTTCCCACCAAAGCAAACCAAATATCATTCCGGAACCAGTCTCTATGAAAATGGAAAAAGGAAATTTTCAGTTAGATAATGAGACTATTATCTCGGCTGACACCACCTCGGCGGGGATTAAGAATGTGGTTCGTCAGCTTAAGAAAAGAATTGATAATGCAACTGGTTATGAGCTTACAATCAGTAATAGTGATACTCTTACCACCAACTATATCGCTTTAAATATCGACGCCGATACTGCTTCATATGGCAATAAAGAGGGCTACTCTCTGTCAACTTCAGACAACCGTATAAAACTACAGGCTCCTACTCCGAATGGACTGTTTTACGGAATCCAAACGCTCTTTCAACTTTTGCCGCCGCAGATATATCAGTCAGATTATACGCTCGTACCTCAAAATACGACCTGGGATATTCCAGCAGTAGAAGTTGAGGATTATCCCCGATTTAAATACCGCGGCATGCACCTGGATGTGGACAGGCACTTTTTCCCTGTAAAATTTATCAAGAAATATATCGATTTGATGGCCATGAATAAGATGAACCGTTTTCACTGGCATCTTACAGATGATCAGGGCTGGCGAATTCAAATCAAACAATATCCAAAGCTTACAAGTGTAGGGGCCTGGCGTGATTCTACGCTGGTCGGTCATTATGGTAGTGGCAACTATAATCATAAAAGATATGGTGGTTATTATACACAGGATGAGATTAGGGAAGTGGTACAGTATGCAAAAAAACGATACATCACAGTAATCCCCGAAATTGAAATGCCGGGACATGCTTCAGCGGCTATCGCCTCATACCCTGAGCTGGGTTGTTCAAACATAAAGAATCATCACGTTCAGCCTACGTGGGGCGTTTTCGAGGATATTTACTGCCCTAGTGAAAAGACCTTCACATTCCTGGAAAATGTGTTAACGGAAGTGATGGATCTTTTTCCCAGCAAGTATATTCACATTGGCGGGGATGAAGCCCCTAAAACGGCATGGAAAAATAGTAAGCTGGCCCAACAGGTCATGAAACGGGAAGGGCTTAAAAATGAAGAAGAGCTACAAAGTTATTTTATTACGCGCATTGAAAAGTTTCTGAATGCTCATGGACGTAATATCATCGGCTGGGATGAAATTCTGCAAGGCGGCCTTGCTCCTAATGCCACAGTAATGAGCTGGCGTGGTATAGAGGGAGGCATCGAAGCAGCTAAACAACATCACAATGTTATTATGACTCCGGGAGGCTATTGTTACTTGGATCATTACCAAGCCGACCCCGAAACCGAACCATTGGCTATTGGTGGATTTACCACACTGAAGAAAACCTATTCCTACGAGCCAGTCCCAAATGAACTTAATAAAGAAGAATCAAAATATATTCTAGGGGCCCAGGCAAATGTATGGACAGAGTATATAAATTCCCCCGATAAAGTCGAGTATATGGCCTATCCCCGGGCAACTGCACTGGCGGAAGTCACATGGTCACCAAAATCAAAACGGAATTGGACTGGTTTTTGGCGACGCATGCAAACCGAATTTAAACGGCTTGACATTTTAGATGTAAATGCCGCGCAACATTATAGAGGCAAAATGCCTCACTTCCAGGAATAGGGGTTTATCTGAATTTGATACTATATCCTACAGCAAATTAAAAGCCGCAGGGCAACCGATTAATAGAACTCCGGTTGCCCTGCGGTCATTATTAGTAATAACATTCGCAAAAAAGGTCTTAGAACAATCTCAAATAATTAATAAAGCTTATAACTTTTTATACCACTTTCTGTGAGCGTTACTATCTGTTTAAAATCATCAGTCGTAAAAAACCCATCGACTCCAAGCCTGCCCAAAAGTTTTTTATCCGGCGGTTGCAGCGAAAAACTTGCTATCTTTGAAAGAGAGCTAAGATTGTAGGTATCAATCTCGCTTTTTTGGGATAAAAGTGGACTCATTTCCATCACTAAAAAACGATTACTAATATTGACATGCCCAAGATGACCTTTTGGCGTGTCATAATAAAGTGTTTTTAAGCTATCCTTACTTAATACCGCCATTCCTTTCGCGCCAAAATAAACGATCTTATTTCCGTCATCATAGATACGTCTTGCAATTCCAACACCTTTTTCCGAAAGCGAAGAATCAGCTATAATATGACCATCCCTCAAACTAAATTTATAGAGAGTCTCTCCTCCTGCAGCCCAAGCCTCATTATCCCCATAGATAACATTGGTTACATGCTTTTCAAAAGGCTTAGTTAACTTCCAGTCAAGCTTTCCATTTTTTTGGGAAAATGCGTAGAATCCCAACGGTTTCTTTTTCCCAACATATTGAGAAGCCTTTAAAGCCACTTTATCTGATCCCGGGGCAGACAAACGTACGATCAGATTATTACCACGAAACAGCATATCTCTAATATCCAAAGTATTCTTTAAAGTATGCGACCAAATTTCATCACCCGTTTTCAAATCAAATTTTTGAATCATTTTATCAGGAATACCCACTGCTTTGGACGTTTTGGGATTAACGGCATAAACGGATCCGGCTTTAATTTGAGGCATAGCTGTTTCAGGTGTCTCATACAAATTGAACTTTGATGCCGAACTTGCGAGTTTTGTATCACCTTCAAGCCCTTCATCACGGGTACCGAATATCCGGCTACCATCATTAAAATGAAAAAATTCAGTAGAGCCACCTTTAAAATTCAGGAGAACTAAATTCTTTCTTCTCTGAATATCATTTACCTGCTCACTTCGTCCCTTATATTCTGATTTCCAAGCGATTTTCCCTGTTTTGGCATTCAACAAAATAAGTTGCTTCATAGATTGGTCATCAGAAGCCTCCTTAAGTAAATCCTTTAAACCTGCCATACTCATCGCCATAAGTATTTGGTTTGAATCCGGCAAGTATAGAACAGCTCCTATCCCGGTTCCATCCACATCTTTGGTACTCCAAAGCACTTTCCCTGATTTGTTATCTATGAAATATAATTTATTAACTGATCTAAACAGGAACGCATTTTTCTCAGGAACAGCCTGTATCATACTCTTTACCCTGCGAGCCCTAAACGAAATTCTTGTTTCATCATTCGCTCTTTGATCACCAACTCCATGCTGTTTGAGTATAATATTTGCGACATCTTTATAATCATTCAGATTCCAACGGTAGTCATTATTTTCCCAATTTTTTTTGCCCGTGGTAAGGTCGATGCTGCTAATCGTATTTTTCTCTTCCAAACGATTAAATAGAAGCATGGTATTCAATCCGGTTAATTCCTTGTAAAAATACTTTGCATGAATTCGTTGACTCTGCAATGTACTTTTTTCCATTTGTACTTTCATATCATGACCAATCTCCGAAAAGAGACCTCCTTTTTTCCGGATATCTTTATCGACTACATGACCGTTATTCCCATCCAACATAAGCATATTTTCCCTATCCTGAATTAGGATATGGTCCGAAGGACTAAGTTGCACGGTATTATAACCATCCCAATTCAAATCATAAGACCAATCACTTGGAATTGATGCTTTCTTGGTTGCCACACAACTACTCATTATAAAGGCTATAATTAAAAATAAACTCCCTGCAATCCAACGTTTCCTAAATATTAGCTTCATAATTTTTTTATTTATTAAAATTTGTATCCCCCTAGTAATGCGTATTTCTAACAACAAAGAGTTCAAAAAAATAAAAAAGCCTTGCTCACCATAAGTGAGCAAGGCTTTGTAGTTTGTCTAATAAAAGACGGTTCAGCTAAGTGGATTTTACATCATTCCACCCATGCCGCCCATTCCACCGGGCATTCCGCCTCCCATACCGCCCATGCCGCCTCCGGCAGGACCGCCGTCGTCATCGTCATCATCACCTTTAGAAGGCTTATCAGAAACGATGGCTTCAGTTGTCAGCATCAATCCGGCAACAGAAGCAGCGTTTTCAAGAGCAGTTCGGGTAACTTTTGTAGGATCAATCACGCCAGCTTTGATCAGGTCTTCGTACTCTTCGGTACGTGCGTTGTATCCAAAGGCATCTTTACCTTCTTTCACTTTCTGTACAACAATTGACCCTTCAGCGCCAGCATTATCAGAAATGGTACGAAGCGGTGCTTCAAGCGCACGGCTAATAATATCGAAACCAACTTCCTGATCCGCATTTTCGCCCTTCAGTTCGGCAAGAACTTTTTGAGCACGAAGCAGTGCAACACCACCACCGGCTACGATGCCTTCTTCAACAGCAGCGCGAGTAGCGTGCAGGGCATCTTCAACGCGGGCTTTTTTCTCTTTCATTTCAACTTCTGATGCAGCGCCAATGTAGAGGACCGCAACGCCACCGCTCAACTTAGCGAGACGTTCTTGCAGTTTTTCACGATCGTAGTCAGAAGTTGTAGTTTCAATTTGGCCCTTAATTTGATTAACACGGGCTTTGATATCATCATCTTTACCCTGACCGCCGACGAGCGTCGTATCATCTTTAGTGATGTTTACACGATCAGCCGTTCCGAGATAATCAAGCGTAGCATTTTCAAGTTTATAGCCACGTTCTTCTGAGATTACAGTACCACCAGTCAGAATAGCGATGTCTTCCAACATCTGCTTGCGACGATCGCCAAAGCCAGGAGCTTTAACAGCAGCAATCTTCAGAGAACCGCGCAATTTATTAACAACCAAGGTGGCCAGTGCTTCGCCTTCAATATCTTCAGCAATAATCAGCAGTGGCTTACCAGTTTGAATTACCTTTTCAAGGATAGGCAGAAGATCCTTCATGTTGCTAATCTTCTTATCGAAGATCAGAATATAAGGCTCTTCCATTTCTGCGGTCATGGTCTCTGAATTTGTCACAAAATAAGGTGACAAGTAACCGCGATCGAACTGCATCCCTTCAACGGTCTCAAGATAGGTTTCAGTTCCTTTGGCCTCTTCAACCGTGATTACACCGTCTTTGCCAACTTTTTCCATAGCATCGGCAATCAGATTACCGATCGCTTCATCATTGTTGGCAGAAATTGTACCAACCTGTGCAATCTCGCTGCGGTCACTGATTTCTTTGCTTAATTTTTTCAATTCAGCAACAACAGCTTCAACGGCAGTGTCGATACCACGCTTCAGTTCCATCGGATTTGCACCGGCCGTTACATTTTTCAAGCCAGTTTGGATGATGGATTGAGCAAGTACAGTAGCTGTCGTAGTACCATCACCAGCATTATCACTGGTTTTGGAAGCTACCTCTTTTACCATCTGAGCACCCATATTTTCGCGCTTGTTGGAAAGCTCAATTTCTTTTGCTACGGTGACGCCGTCTTTCGTAACGGTTGGTGCACCAAATGATTTTTCAATTACTACGTTGCGTCCACGCGGACCCAAGGTAACTTTGACAGCATTAGCAAGCTTGTCAACGCCACGCTTGAGAGCATCGCGGGCTTCCATATCGTAATGAACTAGTTTTGCAGACATAGTTCTCCTATTAATTTTATGAGTTTGTAGTTAAATATTTTTGAGAAGAAAGACATGTATTAGGAAACAATTCCAAGAATGTCGGATTCACGCATGATTAAATACTCTTCACCATCCAGCGTGATTTCAGTGCCCGAATATTTTCCATACAGCACTTTATCGCCTTCTTTCACCGACATATCAATTTTGGTACCGTTTTCTACTTTACCCGGACCTGCGGCGACAACCGTTCCTTCCTGCGGCTTTTCTTTGGCCGTATCAGGAATAATAATTCCGGAACTGGTTTTTTCTTCAGCAGGTTCTGGCTGAACCAAAACGCGATCACTTAATGGTTTGATTTTAGTTTTAGCCATAGTTATGACTCCTACATTTAAGTTATTAGTTGAGATTGAAATTCATCGTTTCAGCAAAAAATGCTGGTAATACTTTTTAAAAATTTTCAAAAAATGATCCTGCTTCGTTTAACAGGTACAATAGGTGAGCAAGTACCATACCAAACTTTGAACGGATTCCATATTTTTCTGCTAATACTACCTCAGCAGTCGTTAAATGCAGAATTTAATGATGATTTCATTTCTGGTAAGAAAAACCATCCAGAGAGCTAGTCGAAATTTCAGGTCAAAATGCCATCTTCTTCAAATCGTGCTGTCAACTTTTCATATTCCGAAGGCACCCAAGCCTCCGCTCGCTTGTCAAAATTAAATCCATCCGGCAACAAATCTTTACTAATAAGGGGCTTCAAAGCATTACTTAATTTCTTGCGACGCTGGTTGAAGGCAGTACGAACTACGGTCTTCAGATTTTTATCGCTACACTGCAACGGTTTCTTATCAAAAGAAAGTTTTACTATGGCACTATCAACATTAGGCTGGGGATTGAAACAATGACGCGATACCGGAAATAGAATTTCAGGCGTACACATTAATTGTGTCTGTACGCTGAGGATCCCATAGTCTTTGGTACGAATATCCGCCACTAATCTTTCTGCGACTTCTTTCTGCATCATCAACAACGCATCTGCAAGCAGCAGGCGATTTTCCAGCAGCCCAAAAAGAATTTGACTAGTGATATAATAGGGAAGGTTCCCAACCACGTGTGTTTTTTCCTTACCTATTGACAGCTTTTTCCAGTTCGCATCCAACACATTCTGGTGGAAAACTTTCAACTCCTTAAACTTATTCTTAAGAAGTTTAATTGCACGCTGGTCCAATTCAACAGCTACGATATCTGTAAAACGTTCTACCAAAGCTTCGGTTAATGCTCCGGTGCCGGGGCCAATTTCAACGACACGATCTCCGGATTTAGCCGGAATGGCATCGGCAATTTTTTCAATAATATTAGTATCTGTAAGAAAATGCTGTCCTAAACTTTTTTTAGGTCTTAAAGTCATCAAATAATAGTCTGCCCGGCCCGCAAGATTTGGAACGCATACTCATTCCAAAGAATTAATAAATCGCCGTTAAACCTTGCGGATTCCATATAGTTAAAAATTGATATTTTGCTTACCGTTGTTGCTTAATTTAAATTATCCTAAATAACATACCGATAAAATTAATAATACATGGATATCAATCCACTTGAAACCGAAAAGATCGGGATTCAAACGCTGGAACAGCAGCTAATGAAATCCGAATCCGAGATTTCTCTGAAAATAGGCCTACCGAGAGAAGTTTCGAATGATGAACGGCGTATCTGTTTAACCCCGGGTGGGGTATCTGTTTTAGTGGCAAATGGACACGAAGTATTTCTAGAAAAAGGAGCCGGAAATGAAGCCAATTTCTCTGACCAGGAATTTGCTGACGCCGGGGCGGAAATCGCTTACAGTATCGATGAGATATATAAGAAATCTGAAATGATTGTTAAAGTAGCACCTCCCACCGAATCGGAGTTTGAGTTGTTGGATGAAAATCACATTCTGTTATCTGCCCTGCATCTTGGCAACACAACAGAAGAGTTTATTGAGATACTGATCAATAAAAATATTACGGCCATCGGTTTCGAATTTATAAAAGGTGACGATAAAGAATTTCCGATCGTACGCATGATGCATGAAATTACGGGATCTATGGCTGTACAGATCGGAGCCCACTACCTGGAAAAAAGTGAAGGGGGGCAGGGTATTATGCTTGGTGGCATATCGGGAATCCCGCCTGCCACAGTTGTCATTTTGGGGGCAGGCATTACCGCCGAATATGCCGCTCGAACGGCCCTGGGATATGGAGCTCAGGTTTTTGTAATGGATAACGATTTAGCCCGACTTCGGCACCTTGAAAATGCCTTGGATCGACGCATTATCACAGCTACTGCAAACTATCAATACCTTTCATCAGCGCTGCAATATGCTGATGTTGTTATTGGAGCCGCCATGTTCGAGGGAGAACGCGCTCCCTGCCTGGTCACTGAACCCATGGTTACCAGCATGAAACCGGGTAGCGTGATTGTTGATACCGTCATTGATCAGGGCGGTTGTATAGCTACGAGTAAACCGACTACCCACTCGAGCCCTACTTATATCACACATGATGTAATTCACTACTGCGTCCCCAACATCCCCTCCAATGTTGCCAGAACTGCCACTTACGCACTTAACAATGTTATCGTACCTTATCTGCTTGCTATTGGAGACGCAGGAGGTATCAGAGATGCATTGTGGACGAATACAGCACTCCGCAACGGCACTTATGTTTATAAGAAACATCTTACCAAGAAGGCCCTTTCAAAAATTTTTGATATGCCTTACCGGGAAATCGAGATGCTTATTGCGAGCCAAATATAAACGATAGTTTGAATACGCCAATCAACAAACCGACAAAAATTGTTATAGGAATTTTAACAATTTTGCCTCTCATCATATTTATTCTGGCCATTGGTTATGCCATTTTTCAGCTTACTTCGATTCTCTTTTCACAAGACCCTTATATGCCCTTAGTACTTTTCTCTTATCTGAACTACGCTTTGCCATTCTTTTTCTTATTTGGAATTTTCAGTCTGGCACTTATCATCTTTTATCTGGTACACATTACAAGAAATGATTATTTAGATATCGAAAAGAAATTTTTGTGGACTGTAATAGTTATTACACTCAGTACCATTTCAATGCCCATTTATTGGTATACCCATATTTGGAATGAAAAATCAAAAAAAATCAGAGTTAAAACCACCCGTTCCAAAAACTTATGAATCACCAGGAACTGAACCCACGAAATTTTAAACGTATCAGCATCATTAATTGGTTGCTGAGCTTACCTTTTTTTCTGCTTTTTTCGTGGCCTTACCTATACTTATCCAATTTTGCGGGAATTGAAAGATTCATTTCATTTACCGGGTGTATATTTTTTTCAGCCCCGTTTATGATCACTATTCTGCACGGTCATGTGACTATGGCTTTAGGGGAGGCCCATCGTCATCATTATTATGATTGGCTTAATGAGCATACTCTCACTTACGGACTTTTTTTTCACCCTGTCATGATGCGTACTCGATTCCGACTGATACTATTAGTTATCAGTATTCTGCTTTTTCTGGCGGGATTTATAATAAAAATTTAAGCTGAATTAAAAGATCCGCAAAGCTTTGGCAACCTTGCGGATCTGGGTGCTAATTTATTTTAACTATCCTTTGAAAGATGAACTCCATCTCAAAGAATAAGTTAATTAATAGGCCTGCCCATTTTTTATTTCTTCTACCACGCTGGGATCCAGTAAGGTAGAGACATCTCCCATGTCATCTGTCTCTCCAGCAGCAATATTCCGCAGGATACGACGCATAATCTTGCCGGATCGAGTTTTAGGCAAGCCGGGAACTAACTGAATCTTATCCGGTTTGGCAATCGGACTAATGATTTTAGTTACCAAATCATTAATCTCTTTTTTGAACTCTTTAGGTTCTGCAACCCCATCCTCACAGATCATGAAAGCAAAGATGCCTTCTCCTTTTACCTCATGAGGGAATCCCACGATAGCTGACTCAACCACTTTGGGATGTTCATCAATAGCATTCTCGATTTCAGCAGTACCTAAACGGTGACCGGAAACATTTAACACATCATCTACACGACCCGTAATGCGATAGTAGCCTTCTTCGTCGCGGCGGCAGCCATCTCCTGTAAAATAATAGCCAGGATATTTGGTAAAATAGGTTTCCTTATAGCGTTCTTTGTCCCCCCAAACTCCGCGCGTCATACCAGGCCATGGTTGCTTAATCACCAGATCTCCCTGCACAGCATTCCCTTCGATCTCCTCACCATTATTATCCATTAGTGCCGGTTCAATGCCGGGAAGTGGCAGTGTGGCGAAGCCCGGTTTGGTTGGCGTCACTCCGGCCAGCGGCGAAATCATAATGCCGCCAGTCTCAGTTTGCCACCATGTATCTACAATCGGGCATTTCCCGTTACCAATATGATCATGATACCAGTGCCAGGCCTCTTCATTAATAGGCTCTCCTACCGTACCAAGCACCTTCAGCGAGCTCAGGTCATACTTTTTAACATACTCAATATCTTCTTTCATCAATGCCCGAATCGCAGTAGGGGCGGTATAAAAATGGGTTACATTATATTTCTCGCAAACTTCCCAAAGGCGTCCGGCATCAGGATAGGTTGGAGTACCTTCAAATATGATTCCGGTAGCTCCGTTGAGCAATGGTCCGTATAAAATGTAAGAGTGTCCTGTAATCCATCCAGCATCAGCTGTACACCAATATACGTCTTCTTCCTCAACCTGGAATACATTGCGGAACGTATAGCTGGTATAGACCATATAACCTCCGCAAGTATGTAATTGCCCTTTGGGTTTTCCCGTAGATCCGGATGTATACAGAATAAAGAGTGGATCTTCGGCATCCATCTCAACAGCTTCATGCTCTTTAGAAGCATTTCGAATCAACAAGTGCCACCATTCATCGCGGCCTTCAACCCAGTTAATTTCACGGTTTGTACGCTGGCAAACAATAACTTTTTCTATCGAAGGACAGTCTTCCAGAGCTTCATCAGAAATATCTTTTAACGGAACATGCTTTTCTCCACGTCTCAGACCGTCATTAGTGATCAACATCTTAGCATCACAATCCTGAATGCGCTCAGCCAGTGACTGGGCCGAAAAACCGGCAAACACAATTGAGTGCACAGCACCAATACGGGCGCAGGCTAATGCAGCAATCATAAGCTCAGGCGTCATTGCCATGTAAATGGCTACGCGATCTCCTTTTTCAATTCCTTTGGATTCAAGTACATTCGCAAATCGGCATACATCTTCGTGTAATTGTCGGTAAGTTATCGTTCTCCGAAATGAATCAGGATGATTCGGCTCAAAAATAAAAGCAGTCTTGTTACCAATTGTGTTAAGATGTCGATCAAGGCAATTCTCGGTAATATTTAACTTTCCACCTTCGAACCACTTCACATCGCCCTCTTTAAAACCGCCGCTGTGCGTCTTATCCCAGCGTTTTCGCCAATAAAATGTCCCAGCTTCATGTTCCCAGAATTCCCTGGGATTTTCTATACTCCTATTATAGACCTCTTTATACTCCTCAAACGAATCAATATTTAACCACATAAGTGTCAATTTTAGATTGAAAATGATTTGCAAATATATACAAACTCATATTAAATAATTTGCACGGATAATCAAGTCCTAATCAAAAAGATTTGTTGACACTGAGAATAAAATCATGAATATTAAATTTAATATAGTTGGTAATTAAAACACTAACTTAAAATCCCTATAAGAGCATCCCATATTTATTATACCAAACGGATGTGAGGGATCTCAAGTGAGAAAATTATGATCTTAATTCAAGATAAAGCTGTACCACGTTTGAGACTTTGTTCGACCTCCGGCCCTTCCCTCATGACAGTAGTATAATTGTCAGCTTAACCGGGAATGACGTAAGGAGCTTTAAATAGAATATTAAATAAGCCTAATTTAACATCATGAATGGAGCAGAATATCATCTTATTGTAAATCATATTCCTATTTTCAGTGTCGCTTTCGGTATTTGTATACTCATATGGGGGATGATCAAGAACAGCAAAGCCATAAAACAAATTGCGGCGGTTTTGTTTGTATTGGGAGCTGTTTCCAGTTTTGTTGCCGTTGAAACCGGCCACGCTGCCGAAGAGGTTGTCGAAGACATGCCTACCGTTACCCGTTCTCTAATTCACGAACACGAAGAAAGTGCAGAAACTTCACTTTGGCTTTGCATCGGACTCGGAGTATTAAGTTTGGTCTGGTTATTCGCCGATAATCTAAATCTGTCTTTTAAAAAACCATTGCTTATGCTCACTCTTATATTAGGAGTGGTAAGCGTCGGTAGCCTCATCTATACTGCTTACCTTGGCGGGCATATCAGGCATACAGAAATTCGTCCCAATCAGACCACAACACCCAGTGTAAATATGGATCGAGACTCGGATTAAATAAACAGGAATCCGATATAAATTGACGTTACGATCTTCTACAAAATGAATAAATCTATTAATCCGGCCTGAGTTAAGATATAGAACAAAAATTTCAACAGTCAAAAAGCTATATCAAATTCCGATTAAATTATATCTGTTTTTATTGTGTTATCACTTTTTAAGAATTTAACAAGTAAGTGAAAGAGTATAAATAGGCGATATAATTTGAAATCAGAACGAACTCTTGGGCTGCGACTCATCGAAAATTGGTTTCGTGAGCAAAATTGGCAGCCTTTTGATTATCAACAAAAAGTCTGGGAAGCTTTCCTTAATGGGAAAAATGGCCTGCTTAACGCGCCTACAGGTAGTGGAAAGACTTTTGCACTATGGATGCCTATACTTATTAAATGGATCAATGAGCATCCACAAACTTATAGAGAATTGGCCGATAATGGGCTACAATTACTTTGGATTACTCCCCTTCGAGCACTGGCCCGGGATATTGAAAAAGCTCTAAAAAAAGTAGTTGAGGATTTAGAAATCCCTTGGGAAGTTGCTCGACGAACCGGAGATGTCTCTTCCTATCAAAAACAGAAGTTAAAAAAACAAATGCCGGAGGTATTGATTACTACCCCGGAAAGCCTGCATATCCTGATGGCCCAAAAAGGATACAAGCGTTATTTCAATGATTTGGATGCTGTCGTCGTTGATGAATGGCATGAATTATTGGGCTCTAAAAGGGGTACCCAAACTGAGCTTGGAATCTCACGGCTTAAGCATTTGCGCCCCAAAAAATTACGAATCTGGGGCATTTCAGCAACCATTGGTAATCTTGAGGAAGCGCTTGACGTACTTTTAGGTATCAATGCCGACAAGCAAAATGCGACGATCATCAAAGCAGATGTGGAGAAAAAATTGCAAGTTCAGTCTATCCTGCCGGATGATGTAGAAAAATTTCCGTGGTCGGGACATCTCGGCACCAAGCTATTGCACAAAGTTCTTCCGATTATCGAAGAGAGTCGATCAACACTTATCTTCACCAACACCCGATCTCAATCGGAAATATGGTTCCAACGCTTACTGGAAGCAAATCCTGATCTGGCCGGGACCATAGCCCTGCATCACGGATCTCTGAGCAAGAAAATTCGCAGATGGGTGGAACAATCGCTGCATGAAGGAACACTTAAAGCTGTAGTCTGTACCTCAAGTCTCGATTTAGGAGTTGATTTTGCTCCGGTTGAGACTATAGTACAGGTAGGCAGTCCCAAGGGAGTAGCTCGATTTTTACAGCGTGCGGGACGCAGCGGACATCAACCAAACTCCACCAGCCGTATCTATTTTGTACCCACAAACGCCCTGGAGTTAATCGAAGCGGCTGCCTTAAAAACCGCAGCTATGCAGAAAGTGGCCCTGGAAAGTAGGGATCCCATCCTCAAACCCTACGATGTCTTGATACAATACCTTATTACCCTGGGTGTTTCTGATGGTTTTAAATCCCAAAAACTATATAATCAGATAGCATCCACATTTGCCTATCAAACCCTGAACCTAAAAGAGTGGAATTGGATTATAGATTTTATCACGACGGGTGGCAAGTCCCTCTCCAGTTATGATGAATATTCAAAAGTTATTGAAGAAGACGGACTTTACAAGGTCAAAGATCGGAAAATAAAGCGCCGGCATCGCATGTCGATAGGAACGATTGCAAGCGATACGATGATGAGCGTAAAGTATCTAAAAGGAGCACATTTGGGCAGCATTGAAGAATGGTTTATTGCCATGCTTAATCCCGGTGATAATTTTTGGTTTGCGGGACGAAGTCTTGAACTCGTTCGAACGAAAGGTATGACCGCTTACGTACGTAGAGCAAATACCTCCAATGCAAAAGTGCCCAGCTGGATGGGGGGCCGTATGTCGTTGTCTTCCAATATGTCTCACTTATTGCGCCACAAGATACATCAAGCTATAGACGGGACGGCAAATGATGCTGAACTTACTGCTATACAACCTATTTTGGATATCCAAAATAACTGGTCTACCCTACCCGATGAAGATGAACTGGTTATCGAAAAAACGACTTCAAATGAAGGGCACCATTTATTTTTCTTTCCATTCGAGGGGCGATACGTACATGAGGGCATGTCGGCGCTGGTGGCTTATCGAATTTCGCAGCTTACCCCTATCACTTTTTCAATTGCGATGAATGATTATGGATTTGAGCTATTATCAGACAAAGAAATACCCATCGAAGAAGCGCTGGAAAATAATCTTTTTTCTGATGAGCATTTGGTTGAAGATATTTTTTCGAGTTTAAATGATACAGAGCTGGCTAAACGCCGCTTTCGGGGGATTTGTCATATTGCCGGACTTATTTTTGAAGGGTTCCCGGGACAAAGAAAAACCAGCCGACATTTGCAATCGTCCTCCGGCTTATTTTTTGATGTCTTTGACCAGTATGAGCCAGGCAATTTGCTTTTACAACAAGCCTACGATGAAGTACTCTCTTATCAATTAGATGAAGCACGCCTTCGGAAAGCTCTAAAGCGCATTCATTCTCAAAAGATCACTCTTAAACATACCGAAAGATTTACGCCCTTTGCTTTTCCCATCATGGTAGATCGACTTCGCGAGCGACTCAGTTCCGAGAAGCTCATCGATCGAGTTCAGCGTATGCAGCTTCAACTTGAAAAGCATGTTTAAATTTTTATCAAAAAATTTTGATTTGATTGACGTCCGACCATACATTTCCAGCTATGTTTCCCAATGCCAGAGCATTTAATTTGTGTCATCAGCGATTATGGCTGCTACCCCAAAAGGCTATATTTTGGCAAAAACAAAAAGCCCTTTTAGTAGCTGATCTACATATTGGGAAATCGGGACACTTCAGAAAATCAGGTATTGCTGTACCCGGTCAAGTGAATAAATCAAATCTTGCCACCCTTTCCCGACTTATTGAAAAAACTTCAGCAGAACATCTCGTAATCCTGGGAGACCTTTTTCATAGTAATATCAACAAAGAATGGCGCCAGTTTATAGAATGGCGAAAAGACTACCACAGTTTAGAAGTAAGTTTAGTAATTGGTAACCACGATATCCTCGAAAAAGGAAATTATCACTCCGGCCTGATAAACTTATTTAAGAAAATGGTAATGGGCCCCTATGCTCTTGTTCACAACCCTGAAGAAATTTCAAATTGGAAGACAACTGATAAATATGTCTTAAGCGGACATATACATCCTGCTGTAAAACTACGTGGCAAAGGTAGACAGGCTGTAAAGTTACCCTGTTATTTTTTTGGTGAGATCTACGGCATCCTGCCTGCTTTCGGACAATTTACCGGAACTAAAATTATTTCCCCTACCGATAACGACGAAGTGTTTATTATTGTAGAAAAACAGGTTTTGTCTGCCAATAAGATACTAGCATAAAAAGTTTTTAAAAATTCCGGTGCGGGCGTTCGCTCGTACTAAATCGGTTACTGCCAGCAGGTACCATCATTATTTGAGTTATTACTATCCGAATCTCAGACGACTATTGCCGCCATTTACGTTTGAAGCAATGATGAAGCCGGCTTAAAATACGTGATTTCTTTGTTCGAACATTTGCTCCCGTAATATCAAAATGGGCACTCGCTTCTTTCGTTGTAGCATCCGGTTTGTCAATAAAATATTCGATGAATGTTCGTGATTTTTTGCGTAGTTCATCCAGACAGGCCTCCAAAATACGCTGGCGGTCTTTGTCCATAAGGTTTTTGAACTGCTCAGCAGGATCTACCAAATGTTCTTTATGATCTTCGACCGGATTATTAAATCGATGTTGTTCTTTTGAAAAGCGAAAATATTCGTGACGACAGGCTTGAATTAAATAACTGAATATATATTTCTCTTCCCTGATGTTATCTTTTCGTATCTGTTCGTAAACATTCAAAAAAGCCTGCTGGGTACACTCCTCTGCTTCTTGCTCGTCAGCATTAAGAACCACCTGCAAATAATCTTTAAGACGATAGATCAATTCCTCCAAAAGATCATTGACATGGCCCTCCTTATTTTGTTTGAGAGCATAAACCAATTCAGAATAATCAACTCTAGAGTTACTCAAAGTGGTAAAAAACCTTATTAATGATATGTACCTTTCGATCCCGGTTTAGCAAAGCCTATGGCCATTATTTCTTATTCAAATATATAACTATTAGATAATCATACAAATATTGAAATATTACAGAATAATAAAATATCTTATTATCTGATATATTAGATCATTTGAAATATTTGACTTAAAATATTTTTTGTAACATTAATATTACAAAAAACTCTTATAATTTAGATTATTATATGCTTGAATATAAATATTTAAATTAAAATATAATTTTGTTACAGATTAATATTCAAGCTCAAAAAACTGTAAAGCCGAATATTTTTTGTAACAAAGCGAACTTTAATTACTCTTGTAATCAACTACCATTATAGCTTTGAAAATAGGCTTTCGGGGCTTAATGGGTATAATCGATGAAAACTGTTACAATTTAACTTCGAACATAAATCAAGGATCAACTATGAAATCTCTCGCTCACAAACTGCTCGCTCTCACTTTCGTTATCGCCCTGACTACCGGATGCGCCTCTTCGGTCACCGACGCCGGGCTGGCTTCCCAACCGGATAACACCGCCAAGACAGCTATCCAGAAGCCCAAACCCCAAAACCCCAGCTTTGGCACCGATTCCGATATGCAGCCTATTTACGACAAACCTGCATTATAATTCACTGCCTCTTTAATCTTTTTCAACTTCTCTAA
>Ga0102962_1000549_pt1 | contig 17370 bp, 17 predicted proteins | sample SalPonF2_C_D2_MG_FD_84519 | JGI IMG/M metagenome (GOLD analysis project Ga0102962, IMG submission 84519) | Salt pond soil microbial communities from South San Francisco under conditions of wetland restoration - Salt Pond MetaG SF2_C_D2_MG ...
CCCGCCCCGCAGGACCTCGCTCGCAGGACCTCGCTCGCAGGACCTCCCCCCCAGGATCCCGGCCTCACGACCCCGGCCCCCGGCGCCTCGGGAAGCCGGTGCATGAGAGCGCCCCGCAGGACGGGCCCGCGGGGCGGAGACTGCGGGGGCGAGGTGCCCGCCTCAGTCGACGTAGGTGAGCCAGTCGTCGAACGCCTCGACCCGGCCCTGGACCACGTCGAGGTAGGTCTTGCGCATGGCGAGCGCGTACTCGCCGGCCGCGCCGTTGCCGATGGGGCGACGATCGATCGAGGCCACCGGCGTCACCTCGGCCGCGGTGCCGACCATGAAGACCTCGTCGGCCGTGTACAGCTCGTCGCGCGTCGCCATCGTGCTCTGCACCTCGGTGCCCATCCACTCCGCGATCTTGATGACGCTGTCGCGGGTGATGCCGCGCAGGTTGACGGAGTGTGAGATGGGGTAGAGGACGCCGTCACGGACCATGAACAGGTTCTCGCCCGAGCCCTCGGCCACGAAGCCCTGCTTGTCGAGCAACAGCGCCTCGTCGTAGCCGTTGGCCCTGGCTTCCTGGTTCGCCAGCACGGAGTTGACGTAGTTGCCGCCGGCCTTCGCCTTGGTGGGCATGATGTCGCCGGAGCTGCGGCGCCACGAGCTGGTCATGAGCGCCACGCCCTTCTGCACGCCCTCGTCGCCGAGGTAGGTGCCCCAGGGCATGGTGGCCACCATGAAGTGCACGCGGTTGCGGCCCGGGTTCACCCCCAGCGACTCGGCGCCGTACCAGAGCAGCGGACGGATGTAGCACGACTTCCGATGGTTCGCCCGGATCGTCTCCAGGATGGCGTGGTCGACCTCATCGGCGGTCACGGGCGAGCGCATGCCGAGGATCTTGGCCGAGTCGAGGAAGCGCCTGGTGTGCTCCGGCAGGCGGAAGATCGCCGCTCCGCGCTCGGTCTCGTAGGCGCGGATCCCTTCGAACACGCTGGTTCCGTAGTGCAGCGCGTGCGTGAGGACCGACACCTTGGCGTCCTCGGGGGCGACCAGGCTGCCTTCGAACCAGATCTGGCCGGTATCCACGGCCGATGTGCTGGAAGGTGCGGGTTTGGATGGAACCGCCATGCGAACCTCCTGGAATGCTGCTCCCATCATACGGCCCGGCGCCACCTCCTCCGCCGACCCCGAACGACAACCGGCTGCCCGCCGAGCCTGTTCTGAACGGGCCTCGGCGGGATGCCGGACGGCCGCCGAAGGCGCCCGTGCGGGTACACTACCGGCATGAACATCCTGGTGACCGGCGGCGCCGGCTACATCGGCAGCATCACGGCGGAGCGCCTGCTCGAGCGCGGCCATCGCGTGGTCGTTCTCGACGACCTCTCGACCGGCCACCGGGACGCCGTCCCGGCGGGCGCCGCCTTCGTGGAAGGCGACGTGGCCGACCCGGGCCGGGTGGGCGCCGCCCTCGAGGAGCACGGCGTGGAGGCGGCGCTGCATTTCGCCGCGGTCTCGCTGGTGGGCGAGTCGATGGAGCGCCCCCTCCGCTACTTCCGCAACAACACCGGCGGAAGCCTGGCGCTCGTCGAGACCCTGCTCGCCCACGACGTGCGGCGCTTCGTGCTGTCGTCCACCGCGGCGCTGTTCGGCACACCCGCCCGCGTGCCCATCGACGAGGACGCGGAGGTGCGCCCCGAGAGCGTCTACGGCGAATCGAAGGCCCTCGTCGAGCGCATGCTGCACTGGTTGCAGCGCACCGCCGGGCTGGGCTACGCCACGCTCCGCTACTTCAACGCCGCCGGCGCCAGCTCCGCGCTGGGGGAGGACCACCGTCCCGAGACGCACCTCATCCCGCTGGTGCTCCAGGTGGCGGCCGGCCGGCGCGAGCGCATCGCGGTGTTCGGCGAGGACTACCCCACGCCCGACGGGACCGCCGTGCGCGACTACATCCACGTGCTCGACCTGGCCGAGGCGCACGTGCTGGCGGTGGAGGCGCTGGCGCCGGGAGAGGCGCGCGCCTACAACCTCGGCAACGGCGAGGGCTTCTCGGTGCGCGAGGTCATCGAGGTCTGCCGCCGCGTCACGGGACGCGCCATCGAACAGCAGACCGCGCCCCGACGGGCGGGCGATCCGCCGGTGCTGGTCGCCGACGCCGAGCGCATCCGCCGCGAGCTGGGCTGGCAGCCGCAGCACCGGGACCTGGAGGCGATCGTGGCCTCGGCGTGGGCCTGGGCGCAGGCGCATCCGGACGGTTATCCCGCCTGAAGGAAGACCCAAGGGACCGGCTGCCGGTTCTCATGCCTCCATGTGTTATGACTGTCCGGTCACGGCAGAGCCCGCCGTTCGCGCCCAGGACGGGCGCCGGCTCGCGCGGGCCAGGGAACGCGGGCGCCCGCTCGCAAGGCGCCATGCTAAGCTGTGCTGATTTGGAGAATGCCATGAGACGACTCGTGTTCTCGCTCGTGCTGGTGCTGGCGTCGGCGGCGTTCGCCCAACAGAGTGCCGAACTGAGCGGCATCGTGAAGAGCGAGCAGACGCTTCCGGACGGCACGAGGGTTGCCATCCATGTGGTCGACAACAACAACGTGTGGGGTCTCGAGGTCGCCAGCGTGGCGCCCGTCGGCGGGACCTTCAAGCTCACCGCGAAGCCCATCCCCCAGGACCAGCTCCGCCCCTTCCGCAGCGGCTCCGTTCTGCTGCCCGGCCTCCAGAACGAGTACACCGTGGCGCCTGCCGACACCGGCGCCGGCGACCAGGTGAACTTCGCGGTCGGGCGCATCAACATGTACGTCGACAAGAACGGCAACGGCGTGTTCGACCGCGTCACCGACCCCTGGTTCATCGGGGTGCCCAGCCTGGAGAACCCCGTCGGCTTCTTCAGCCTGCTCTACGTCGACCGCGCCACCGTCCTGACCGGCGGGGGAACCAGCCTGCAGCTCCAGCCGGGCTGGAACGTCTTCACCGTGCGCTTCCCCGGGGACAAGCCCGTGTACGCGGTGCAGCCGAGCGTCAACGACGTTGCGCTGGACGTGTTCCTGCCCTGACCGCCGGCCGGCGTGATGCGGTGCTCGCCGACAGTCCCGGCCGAGCGCGTCCTGCTACGCTTGGGCCATGAGCGTTCACGAGGGGACCTTCCAGGCTTCCGGCCTGCGCTTCGGCATCGTCGCCAGTCGCTTCAACGATCTCGTCACCCGCAGGTTGCTGGAGGGGGCGCTTGACGGCCTGAGGCGTCACGGCGTCGACGACGCCGCGGTCGACGTGGCCTGGGTGCCCGGAGCCGCGGAGATCCCCCTGGCCGCCAAGCGCATGGCGCAGACCGGCCGCTACGCTGCGGTGATCACCGTGGGGGCGGTGATCCGCGGCGCCACCAGTCACTACGACGTGGTCTGCTCCATGGTCTCCGGAGGGGTGTCACGCGCGGCGCTCGACACGGGCGTGCCGGTCGTGTTCGGGGTGCTCACCACCGACACGCTCGAGCAGGCGCTGGAGCGCTCTGGGAGCAAGGCCGGCAACAAGGGCTTCGAGGCCGCCATGGCCGCGATGGAGATGGCCACGCTGCTCGGGTCGCTGGACGAGGGGCAGTGACGCGCCGCGCGGGCGGCGGCGCGAGAGGAGGGTGAGGATGGGACGGTTCGGTCTGGCACAGGTGGCGGTCCTCTTGGCGTACGCGGGTACCGTGGTCGTGAACGCGCTGGCGATCCTCCTGCCGATCGGCGGGGTGACCACGCAGGAAGTGTCCGCGCTCTATCCGGCGTTGTTCGTCCCCGCGGGATACGTGTTCTCGATCTGGAGCGTGATCTACCTCGGCCTGGCGGCGTACGCCGTGGCGCAGGCCGTGCCCCCGCTGGTGCGCGACGACCGGGTGCGCTCGGTGGCCTGGTGGTTCGTGCTGTCCGGCGTGCTGAACAGCGTGTGGCTGGTTCTCTGGCAGACGCTCCACATCTACTGGACGGTGCCGGTCATGCTGGCGTTGCTGCTCACGTTGATCGTCATCTACCGCGGCCTCCGTGTCGGGCGGGTCGCCGGACCGGCCGAGACCTGGCTGGTGCGCGTGCCCTTCAGCATCTACCTGGGCTGGATCAGCGTCGCCACCATCGCCAACGTCAGCGACGCCCTCCTCCACGCGCAGTGGGGTGGTTGGGGAGTCTCCGACGTGGCGTGGGCCGTGATCATGCTGGCCGTCGCCACCGGTCTCGGTGCCCTGATGCTGCTCCGCGAGCGCGACGTCGCCTACGCCCTGGTGCTGATCTGGGCGTTCGTGGGGATCGCCGTGGAGCAACGGGCGGAGCCCGTGGTCGCCGGCGCGGCGCTGGCGGCGGCGGTGCTCGTCGCGCTGGCCGTGCTGGCCCTCGGCGGGCGCAGGCGCAGCGGCGCCCGGTCGCCCGCGCGGCGCGCCGCCTGAGCGCACACCCGGCGGTATACTCCGGGTGAGGTGAGCGAAGAGCCGAAGCACATCTACACCGCGCTGGAGATCGTTCAGGAGATCTTCCCGGCGACCCCGGCGCGGTTGGTTCCGCGCGAGCGCGCCTACACGCTGGAGCGCGACGGGAGCGGCGATCTGCGGGTGATGGACGCCGCCGGGACCGAGCGGCTGCGCATGACGCCGGTGGAGCGCGCCGGCAGCGACGCCGCGCACGTGTGTTGCGACCTGTGCCACACCAGCTCTCCCCGCGAGCAGCTGCACCTGATGCGGTCCGAGGTGCCCGGCTCGGCCGGGCGGCGTTTCCGCTACCTCATGGCCTGCCGGGATACCGACGCCTGCGAGGCGCGCCGCTTCGACGACGCCAGCGTCGAGGTGCTGCTCCGCATGCGCTGATCCGCGACACCCAGACCCCTCCGGCTCCATCGATCGGTGGGCGCTCTCGGTGCGCCGCCCGCGGCCGCTCGGTTACGCGCGCTGGCGCTCAGCACGTCGTTGCAGCGCCTTCGTACGCTCGGGGAAGCGCCGTGCCAGCCTCGCCTTGCGCAGGTTCTCACGCACGATCCAGAGCCCGTCGTCATCGCGGCTCGTGAGCAGCTCCTCCAGCAGCGCGAAGCCGGCCTCGGGCCTGGCGACGGTGACCACGCTCAGGGTGTAGCCCAGCGCCTGGCGCAAGGTGCGCACCGCGCTCGAAGTGCGGGACCCGGAGGCGAGCAGGCGCGTCAGGACCTCCCGGTGCAGCGCGACGGCCGCGTCGGCGTTCTCGCCGATCGCCAGGACCGACGGTTCGGCCAGGGCGGCGGCCACCGCCCGGAGCTCGAGCGGTCGTCCTCCCCGCACCCAACGCTCGAGCGCGCTCAGCGTTTCCTTGCGCCGTGCCAGCAGCAGACGCTGCAGCCCCATGGCCGCGGCCTCGCGCAACCGCCAGCGCGGGTCGGCCGCCGCGCCGCGCAGGATGTCGAGAGCGGGCGCGGTGCGATCTTCGACGACGCACGCCACCGCCGCCGCCCCGAGGGTGCCGCAGAACGCCACGAACTCGCCGGGATCGCCGGTCGGCGCCCGGTGCGCCGACAACCCCGCCAAAGCGCTGCACAGATCCCACCAGGGCGCCGGCTCCTGCGCCGCGCGCCCCGCGACCTCCTCGGCGAACAGCGCGGCCAGCTCCAGGTTGCCGCGCGGGCCCGGAAGCCGGCTGTGCTCCAGGAGTACGCTCCTGACGGGTGCGTCGGCCAGCGCCGTGCGGTAGCGATCCAGGGCGGCGAGGAGCGCCCCGGTCTCGGGTCGGGGCCGCGGAGGCATGCCTCAGTGTGGGGCCCCGCAGCTCTTCGGCGGCTCGCGCAGATCACCTCACGGGGCGCTCGCGGGATCGCGCGGCGCCCCGGTGGTGGCCGCCGGCCGGGGTCGGGAAGGGCCTGGACGCACTAAGCTGGCTCCAGGCCCGCCGCTCCGACCCACGGCGGGCCGGCGAGGGCCGGGAGCGGCCGGCGCGGCCGCACGCATGGGCGGGGGAGGGACGGTGCCGGCGATGCCGGAGGAACCGCCAAGCGAGGGAACGCGCCTGGGCCGCGAGCGCCTGCTGGAGCACTGGCAGGACGAGGGGGACTCGGCCTTCCTCTACGAGGGGCTGGCCCGGCGCATGCCGGACGGGGAACAGCGCGCCGCGCTCGAGAGCCTGGCGCGGGACGAGCGCGAGCACCAGCAGGTGTTCGCGTCGATGCTGGGTGAGGCGCCGCGCTTCGCGCCGTCGGCGCGTACGCGCATGCTGCTGCTCGGCTCCCGGGTGCTGGGGCCGAGGCTGGTGCTGGCGTTGGCCACCAACGAGGAGGGGTCCGAGGTGGCGCGCTTCCTGCAGGAGGCCCGGGAAGGCGTCGACGAGCCCTGGTTGCGGCGGCTGGCGCGCGAGTCGGCCCACCACGCCAGCGTGCTGGGGCGCCTCAGCGGCACCTCGGGCGATCCCTGGCACCATGTCGACTCCGGCGGGCGCCTGCGGAACCTCGTGTACGGCTTCAACGACGGCCTGACCGCCAACTTCGGGCTCATCGCCGGCATGCTGGGGGCCGCCATCCAGCGCGACGTGGTGTTGTTGAGCGGCTTCTCGGGGCTGCTGGCGTCGTCGCTGTCGATGGCGGCGAGCGGCTATCTGGCCTCCCAGAGCCAGCGAGAGGTCGACGCCAACGAGATCAACACCCAGCGCGCCGAGCTGATGCTCTTCCCCCAGCGCGAGGAGGACTATCTCGCAGAACTCTACGAGGACAAGGGGCTGACCGAGGACGAGGCGCGCAGCGCCGCGCAGCGCGTCATGGCCGACCCGGAGGTGGCGTTGCGCGAGCTGGCGCGCGAGAAGCTCAAGATCAGCGAGGAGGCCGATCCTCCCCTGGTGGAGGGCGCGACGACGGGGCTGGCGACGGTGTTCGGGGCGCTGGTGCCGATCGTGCCGTTCTTCTTCGGAGGCGGTGCGGTGGCCGCCTGGAGCGCGTTCGCGCTCGCCATGGCGATGCACTTCGTGGTGGGCGCGGCGCGCAGCGTGTTCACCGGCCGTCCCTGGCTGCGCAGCGGCTTCGACATGTTCGTGGTGGGCCTGGGCGTAGCCGCCTTCGGGTACCTGCTGGGCTTCCTGCTCACCGGCGCCTTCCCGGCCGGGTGACGGCGGCGCTCCGTCGCGGCTGCTAGGGTGGGGAGCACGATGCACGCTCCCCACCACGCACACGCTTCGGCCCGCCGCGGGGCGCACCGCCTGCGGAGGGGGGCCTGATGGGCCGCTTCCGCGCGTCCTCGCTGGGATCGGGCGCCATCATCCTGGCGCTGCTGCTGCTGATCCTGCACCGCAACGGCACCGGCCTGCTGTTCCTGGTGATCGGGGGCGCGCTGCTGTGGTACGGCCGCAGCCAGCGCGAGGCGCAGGACCGGGCGGCACGAGAGGGCGAAGGCGCCGACCGCGGCGCCGACCGCGGTGCCGACGGGGGTGGTGAGGACGCGCCCGTCGAGGGGGCCGCAGAACGGGCCGCAGAACCGGCCGCAGATTCCGCCGCGGATTCCGCCGCGGATGCGGGCGCCGACACGCGCCGCCGGGGCGAGCGCGAGGGCTGAGCCCGGCGCGCTGCGCGCGTGGCGCATCCCGCGGCAGCCGGCCGGTCGTGGCGCCGCAGGGTAAGAAGGCCGTTAGTGACTCGCTGCTAGTCTTCCGGCATGAAGGAAGCGTCTCGCTCCATGAAGCGCTGCTCGGACACCGAGCTGCAGGCGATGGTGACGCGTTACGAGCGCGCGTTGTTCGCCGGCATCTCGAGTCACCGCGACGTGGTGAAGCTCATCGCGGCCGAACGGGAGATCCTGCGTCGCGAGGCGAAGCGCGTCAAGCAGACGGTGCACGAGGAGCGCCGGGCCCGCACGGCCTCGAGCAGCGAAGGCTGGCTCTCGGTCACGCCCGAGGCGGGGCCCAAGAGGAGCCGGCAGAACTAGGCCCGGGCCCGACGGGCCGGGGCCGCCCGAACGGCGCCTCGTGAGCCCGAGCCGGCCGGTCAGCGCTGCGAGGCCGCGCCCGACCCCTTCTCCTTTGTCAACGCCAATCCCACCAGCACGGGATCGTGGTCCGACGCCCGGTAGGGCGTCTGCGGCGCCGGCGCGAACGACGACGCGCGCCCGAAGGCGCCGACCAGGGCGGACTCGTCGGCGTCGATGTGCCAGATCGCGGCGCCCGCGAGCTGCGGCGCCAGCGTGGCGCTCGCCAGCAGGTAGTCGAGCGTCCCGGACCGCCCCTGGTAGACGTAGCTGTAGCGTTCCGGTGCCGGCACGCTGCGCGACGCGTCGACGAAGCCGGCGCTCTCGAGCAGCCGCAGCGGCGGCTCGGCGGCGTAGCTGTTGAGGTCGCCTGCCACCAGCACGTCGCCGTCCCCGGTGGCACGTCGCAACGCCGCGACGAAGTCGAGGACCGCCTGCGCCTGGGCGCTGCGGCGCAGATTCCAACAGCCGTAGCCGCGGTCGACGTCGCCGGCCGCCGGACAGCCGCCCTTCGACTTGAGGTGCAACGCCACCAGCGTGAACACGCCGCCGCCGCGTTGCCGGAAGGTGGCGGCCACCGGCGCGCGTTCGAACAGCGGGCGCGGGTCGCTGGCGCTCGAGAGGAGCTCGAGCGCCGACGGCCGGTAGAGCACCGCCTGCTTGATCCGGTCGCCGCCCACGCCGCCGGCCGGGTCGGGCACCGCGGCGTAGGCGTTGCTTCCGAGCCGTGCGTTGAGCGCCTTCAGCAGGGCATTCTCGCTGCGCATGCCGTCGCTCTCGACCTCCTGGAGGGCGATCGCGTCGGCGCCCAGGCCGGCCAGGGCGGCGGCCAGCTTGGAGCGCTGCAGCGCGCGCTGACCGGCGCTGCGGGCGCCGCGCTCGCCGAGCGTGGTGAAGAAGTTGTGGACGTTGAAGGTGGCGACGCGCAGGGCGCCCCCGACGGGCGCCGGGGCGTCGGGCCGGGGGTTGGTGGGCACGAGTCGCGGCGCGCCCACCGGCTCGAGCCGGTAGCGGCCGCTTCCCGCACCCATCACCACCGCCGTGACGTCGCGCACGCTGTCCCCCACGCGCGGCGGACGCCCGGCCTCGAGCAGGTAGGGAACCGGCGCGGGGTCGCGTTTCCGGCTGCCGTCGTCCAGCACGATGCCGCGCTGCGCCGAGGCGGTCGCGCCCGCGCCCTGCGTCGACACGAACAGCCGGGCGGCGGCCAGCTCGAGCTCGCCGTCGCGTGCCAGCGGGTAGACGTCGGTGACGACGAGCGGCCCCGGTAGCGTCACCAGCATGCCTTCGAGGGCCTCCCAGGCAGCGGGTCCGTGGACGGGCAGGCGCACGACGCGCGGCGGCGGGAGCACCGCGCTGCCGCAGCGCTCCAGGCGCGTGACCGACCCGAGCTGGGTCATGCCGCCGGTTTCCCGCACGGTCCCGGCGACCCGGACCGCATCGCCGGGAGCGGGCGAGCGCACGCCGCCGGCGATCCTCACGAACAGCCCGTCGGAGGTCGCGGGGTCGCCGTCGCCGGCGGCGTCCTGCAGGAAGAAGCCCTCCAGGCCGTCGGCGCCGGGGAAGGCGGCCGTCACCACGCCCTGCACGGTGACTGCCCTCCCCGCCAGAGGCGAGGACGGTCCGTCGCCCTGGACGGCGGCGATCGCGGTGGTGCGGGCGCCGGCGGGGCAGGCGGCGAGGACGGGTGTGGCGGCCGCGACGAGCGCCGCCAGCGCGAGCCCCAGCGGCAGGCGTGGCATGGCGCAGTCTACCGGCCGGAGCGGGCCGGCGGCGGCCGGGTCGCGGCCCCAGGGCGTTCGGACGGCCGGGGCCGGGGCTGTGGCGCAGCGGCCGGCGCGGTCGCCGCGGCGCGGGACGGATCGCGGAACGCGCCGCTGTAGGCTGGGGCATGCCGATCCGCGACGACTTCATCCTGCGCATGCTCGACCAGGTGAGCGAAGCGATCGCCCGCGTGCTCACGGGGCGCGGCCCGGGCGTGGAGCAGATGGCGGAACAGGAACTCGCCAGCGCCTACCGGGAGCTCACCGGCTCCGGCCGGGCGCTGGTGGCGCGGCTCTCCTCGGAGCAGTTGCTCGCCATCCTGGGAGCCCCCGCCAGCTTCAACCGCGAACGCGGCTACGTGCTGGCGCGGCTGCTGGAGGCCGACGCCACCCTCACCGACCGGAGCGGAGGCGGGGACGACGGCGCAGTGACCGCCGCGGCGGCCGCGCGCCTGAAGTCGCTTGACCTCTTCCTGGAGGCTGCGCGGGCCGGCCTGGACGAGGAGGACCTGGGCGAACGCATCGCCGGCCTCCGGGACGCGCTGGCCGCGCTGCATCTCCCCGAGGCCAGCCACTGGCGCGTCTTCGAGTACGTCACCGCCGAGGGGCGCTACGCGGCGGCCGAGGACCTGCTGTTCGAAGGGCTCGAGCGCTTCGGCGCCGGCCGCGCCGTCGCCGAGCGCGGCCATGCCTTCTACCGCACCCTGGACGCCCTGCCGGACGCCGACCTGGAGGCCGGCGCCTTGCCGCGGGCCGAGGTGAGCGAGGGCAGGACGGCGTTCGAGGACTCGTTGGAACGGGCCCCCCGAGCGGAGACGCGGTGAGCGCCGTGCCGCTCGGTCGCTGGGGCTCGAGGCGTGCGGGGGCGATGCCCGCCAGCGTCTTCGCCACCATGGACGCCGCCAAGGCGGACGCCCGTGCGGCGGGCATGGACGTCATCGACCTCTCGATCGGCTCGTCCGACCTGCCGCCGCCACGGGGCGCCGTCGATGCGCTGCGCAGGACGGCCGACGACCCCGCCGCCTACGGCTACTGCCTGCAGGCCTGCACCAGGCCGCTGCGCGAGGCGGTGGTCGGCTGGTACGCGCGCCGTTACCCCGCGGCCCCCGCCCTCGATCCCGACCTCCACGTGTTGCCCCTGATCGGCTCGCAGGAGGGGCTCGCCCATTTGCTGCTGGCGGTCGCCGACCCCGGCGACACCGTTCTGATGCCCGACCCGGCGTACCCCTCGTACTTCGGTGCCGCGGCGCTGGCCGGCGTGCGGCGCGTGGCGATGCCGCTGCTCGAGGAGAACGGCTTCCTGCCCGACCTCGCTGCCGTGCCCGAGGAGGCCGGCGCGAAGGCGCGCGCGATGGTGCTCAGCTACCCCAACAATCCTACGGCCGGGGTGGCGGACGCGGCGTTCTTCGCCCGCGCCATCGACTTCGCGGCGGAGCGCGGGATGTTGCTGGTGCACGACTTCCCCTACGTCGACACGGTGTTCGGCGACTACCAGGCGCCCTCGTTGCTGGCGCAACCGGGCGGCCTGGCGACCGGTATCGAGCTCTACTCGTGCTCCAAGAGCTTCCACCTGGCCGGGCTGCGCATCGGCTGGGCGGTGGGGCACGAGGACGCCATCGCTGCCCTCGCGCGCGTCAAGGGCGCCATCGACTTCAACCAGTACCTCGGCGCCCAACGTGCCGCGATCGCCGCGCTGGCGTTGCCGCGCGAGCACCTGCGTGCCGACGCCGAGCGCTTCCGGCAGCGTCGCGACGCGTTGGTCGAGGCGTTGAACGCGTCGGGCTGGGAGACGCCCGCGCCGCAGGCCAGCATGTACGTCTGGACGCGTCTGCCCGCCGGCCGCAGCGACTCCTTCGCCTTCTGCCTCGAGCTGGTGAGGGGCGCCGGCGTCGCGCTGGCTCCTGGGCGGGCGTTCGGGGAGCGCGGCGAGGGCTACGTGCGGTTCGCCCTGGTGCAGGAGCCGGAGCGGTTGCGCGAGGCGGTGGAACGCATCCGCCGGTCGCTCGACTGAGCAACCGTGTCTCCCGTCAGGCACGCCGCCGCCATCGGTCTATCATGCGGGTCCCCGCGAGAAAGCCAGGAGTTGCGCTCAGGGGCGACCGTTGCGGTCGACCGGGTCGTCGGGTGCCGGGTCGTCGGGTGCCGGGTCATCGGGCGGCGTCCTGTCTGCCGTGCCCTCGGGGCCGGTGCCTTCGGGGCCGCGGGCGGTGGAGCCCGCTTCCTCCCCGGTCGGCCGGCGGGGCGTCGCCGCACCCGGCCGACGGACCTCCCACAGCCCCTGCAGGTTGATGCCGAAGTGCGCCACCACCGCCGGCAGCAGGCTGCCGGTCGTCAGGGTGAGCGCGCCGAACGCCAGACCCGCGAGTGCAGCGAACACCGGGTAGGCCCAGGCGCGGCGCGGTACCGGGTGGAACAGCCCGAACAGCAACGCCTGCGGCACCAGCCCCACCAGCGGCATCAGCGCGCCTCGGAAGAACAGCTCCTCCGCGCCGGCGGTGGCGGCGGCCAGCAGCAGTGCCGTCCAGGCCGGAAGCGCCACCGAGCGCAACGCGCTCTCCAGCAGCCGGCTGGCGTAGCGGAACGACGGCAGGGTCCGTTCCAGCAACCACGCCGCAGCCAGCAGCAGGGCGGCGGTCGCGGCGCCGGCGAGGAGCTGCCCGCCCAGACCGGTCCGGGCCGCGTAGGGCCAAGGGCGCAGCAGCAGCCAGACGCCGCCCAGGACGCCCAGCGCCAGGCTCGGCAGGAAGAGCAGCGCGCGGCGCGCCACGCCCCTCACGGCCGCCACCCCTGCGCTTCGGCGTAGCGGCGCAGCAGCGCCTCGGCCTCCTCGGCGGTAGCGATGTCGCCGACCGCTTCGGCCTCGCGCAGGAGTCGCAGCGCTTCGCCCACCCGGGGGCCGGGCGGGATGCCGAGCAGGTGCATCACCGCCTCGCCGTCGAGCAGAGGCGCGGCCGGGGGCGGCTCGTTCAAGATGGCGAGCACGCGGGCCAGAGCCAGGCGGTAGGCCTGCCGCCGGGTCTCGCTGGCGAGAGGGCCGCGGGCCGCCTCGCGGTCGGCGATCATGAGCTTCAGGAGGTCGGGCAGGAGCGTGCCACGGCGGTGCACGAAGCGTCGCGCCTCGCGTTCGCCGCCCGGCAGCGGCAGCATGTGGTAGCGCACCAGCGATCCCACGCGGGTGGCGAGGGCGCGGGGTTGACGCAGCCGCGCCAGGGCCGCCTGCGCCAACCGCTGCCCCAGCCGGGCGTGCCCGTAGAAGTGGGTACGCCCGTCCTCGCCGGGCGCGCGCGTGGCGGGCTTGCCGACGTCGTGCAGGAGCGTCGCCCAGCGCAGCGCCGCGTCCGCCTCGGGGAAGCCCTGCACGAGCTGGTTCAGCGCCTCCAGCGAATGCCCGAGCACGTCGAGGTGGTGGAAGCCGCCCTGCTCGACGTCGCGGCAGGCGGCGAGCTCGGGGAGCAGGGCATCGAGCAGGCCCAGCGCGTCGGCCTGCGCCAGGCCGCGGGCGGCCGCCGGATCGAGGAGCAGGAGGTCGAGCTCGTCGCGGACGCGCTCCCATGCCGGCAGCGGGTGCGTTCCCCCGGCCTGCCGTCGCGCCAGGCGTCGCACCGCGTCGCGCGTCGCCGGCTCGATCGTCAGGTCGAGGGTCGCGGCGAGCCGCACGCCGCGCAGCGGGCGCAGCGGGTCCTCTGCCAGCGAGGCCTCGGAGGTCATGCGCAGCCGTCGCGCGCGCAGGTCACGCACGCCGCCGAGCGGATCGAAGAGGCGGCCGTCGAGCCCGGCGGCCACCGCGTTCACGGTGAAGTCGCGGCGCCGCAGCTCGCCGTCGAGGTCGCCCTTCAGCGGCGCGTAGTCGCACACGAGCCCGCCGGCGACCACCCGCCAGTGGCCGCGCTCGGCGTCCAGGACGAAGGCGCTGGCAGCGGTTCCGGCGACGGCGAGGGCCCGGGCCGCGCGTCCCGCCTCCTCCTCGGGCCGCTCCACCAGCCAGTCGACGTCGCGCGGCTCGCGGCCCGTAAGGGCGTCACGGACGGCGCCGCCCACCAGGAATCCGCCACGGGGGAGCGGCGTAGACTGGGGCATGGCGATGCGCTCCGGAGGCGACGAGCGGCGCAGCCAGCGCATGCCTCCAATTACAGCACGCGCGACCCGGGGCCGCCGGTGAGCCTTCGCGTCGGCCTCACGGGGAACATCGGCTCCGGCAAGTCCAGCGTGGCGCGCCTGCTGCTGGAGCGGGGGGCGGCGCTGCTCGACGCCGACGCCCTGGCGCGCGAAGCCACGCACGACCCGACGGTGCTCGACACCATCGCGCGCGACCTCGGAAGCGAGCTGGTGGTGGGCGGTCGGCTCGACCGCGCCGCCACGGCCCGCCGGGTGTTCGCCGATCCCGCGGCGCGGGATCGCCTGAACGCGATCGTGCACCCGTGGGTGCGGCGCGCCTCGGCCGAGCGCGCCGCGGCGCTCGAGCGCGACGATCCGGCTCCGCCGGTCATCGTGTTCGACGTCCCGCTTCTCTACGAGAACGGGCTCGAGCGCGGTATGGACGCGGTCGTCGTGGTGGACGCGCCGCTGGAGGCGAGGGTGCGTCGGGTCCAGGCGCGCAGCGGCCTCGAGGCCGCCGACATCCGCGCTCGAGACGCGGCGCAGATGCCGCTGTCCGACAAGGTGGCGCGCGCCGACTTCGTGGTGGACAACGGTGGTTCCCCGGAGGCCTTGCGTGAGCAGGTCGACGCGTTGTGGCCCGCGTTGCTGGCCCGGGCGGAGCGAGGCGGGCGCGGTCCTGACGTTCCCGGTCCTGACGTTCCCGGTCCTGACGTTCCCGGTCCTGACGTTCCAGGGCGCGACCGGCCCGAGGGCGACCGGCCCGGGCCCGACCTTCCCGGTCCTGACGTTCCCGAGCCGGACGGGCCCGAGCCGGATGGGCCCGAGCGGGCCTGACGCCGGCGGCCGGGCGGCCGGCGCCCGCGAGCGGTCAGTGGCAGACGATCGCGCAGCGCGTTCCAAGCGTACGGCCACCCCGGCGCGACGCCGGGATGGCCGTGAGGTGGTGCTCCGTTGGCCTGGAGCCACCGGGTCCGGGCGGGCCCTCGACGGCGCAGCGCCGGACGGGACCCTCGGAGCCGGCGCGACGCCTACCAGCTCACCTGCGTCAGGCCCTGACTGCTGATACTGCCGCTCGACGTCACCTGGAAGCCGTAGCTGCCGCCCAGGTGCCCCGCCACGAAGTCCAGGAACTTCTGGAGGGCGTCGGAAGCGGCCTGGACCTTGGCGATGTCCAGGTTCTGCGAGCCGCTCATGCCCGCGAAGGTCTGGAGGCCGGTCACGAGCGACGCGCTGCTGTTCCGCATACTGGCCTTGGCGTCGGTCAAGGTGAAGCTGGTCGCGTTCGCGCTCACCATCGGACGCATGGTGGCGAGCGTGGCGGGCAGCGCCCCGCCGCTCTGGGCGGCCTGGAGCACGTCCTCGAGGGCCTTGGTGCTGGTCCCGATGAAGGCGTGGCCGTTGGTCACGGCGTACGACAGCTTGACGGTGGGGGCGAGCGTGAGGGTGGTGACCGTCGCGCCGCCGACCTGCTGCGTCTCGGGCGCCGCGGGCGCGGCGTTACCCGAGGGGTTGGAGAAGCTGGCGAGCTGCGTGCCGAGCTTGGTGAAAAGGTCGCTCAGGCCCTTCGTGGCGGCCGCGTCGTCCTTGCTCTTCAAGACGAACACGCTCGAGCCGAGCACGTCGCTGCTGGGCATGCCCGCTTGCTGGGGCGCCGGCGACGGGGTCGCGATGATGGCCACGTTGCCGCCCGACCATGCGAAGAGGTCGGCCTTGAGATCGACGCCGACCATGCCCTGCACGAACTGGTTCAGGTCGGTCACGCCGAGCTGCGGCGCGCTGGCGACGAGACCGCCCAGGTAGTCCCACCAGGCGCCGAGGTCGACGGCGCTGCTGCTGACGCTGAGGGCGCCGGAGGGGACGAAGCCCAGAGGGTCGCTCGAGGCCGGCGTGGACGACGACAGCAGCGCGTACAGGGCCGGGTCCTTGTCGGACGGCCCCAGCACCCGCAGGCTCTTGCTCTCGATGCCGGTCGAGGTGATCACGGTGACGCCGCCGCTCGTCCCGATGGTGGTGAGGGCGTTGGCGAGGCGCTTCGACAGTGCGTCCATGCCCTGCGCGGCCAGGAGGGGCTGGGCCATGGAGGCGAGGGGGGAGAGGTCGAGGTAAGTCATGACGTTCCCGCCGCCGAGGACGCCGAGGGTCGCCTTGTAGCCCGCGCCGTCGGTGAACGAGGGCTCGCTGGCGCCCTGCTGGCGGCGCAGCACGCCGCGAAGAGCGTCGGGGTTGTTCGACAGGGCCACGAGCGCGCCGTCCTGCGCGTAGGCGACGTCGGTAGTGGTGCCGTCCCCGTTGTCGACCGTGGCGACGTAGAAGTCGATCTTGCCTTCGGTGAGCTTCTGGACGCCGGGCTGGCCGGCCTCCTTGGCGAGCATCTTGGCGGCCGCCTGCTGGGCCTTGGCGTCGACGTTGGCCACGAAGATCACGGCCGGGAGCGGGTTGCCCTGGCGCAGCGCGACCCCGAGGAAGGCCTCGTTCCCGAGGATGTCGAGCGCGCCGAGCCCCTTGAGCTCTTCGGGCATCTGGCTCATGTCGGGCAGCTTCGCCGACTGTTCCGCCTGCTTCGCGGTGGACGCGAACGCGTCCTGGAAAGCCTTCGCGACGCCGAGCCGCTCGAACTCGTCGATGAACGGCTGGATCTTGGCCTGCTGACCGCTGAGCCCCTGCACTCCGATGGCGGCGACGGTGTCGGCCGGCAGCAGCGAGCGCAGCGACTGGGCCAGAGCACCCGAGAACGCGGCGAGAACGAGGGCGACGAGTACGGTGCTGACGCGCTTCATGGGACCTCCGCTGGGGTGTCGACGTGACCTTGGCGCCGTGCGTCACGGCGCGTTCCCAACCACTATACGGGCCGCCGCCGCGCGCAGGCGGGGCGTGTGTCCCATCGCACGAAACGCCTCGGGGCGGAGCCCGTCTGCCGCGGGAGCGCCCGCTGCGCTACGCTGCCCCGGCCTGCGCGCTCGCCCCCGGCATGCGGGTCAGGCGCCCACCTGGGCTCCTCGTCCCCGAGCAGCGCGCCGCCGGTTCACCCCCGGCGCGTGCGGGTCAAGCTCTCGCGGGCGGCCTCGACCACGTGCTGTGCCGTGAAGCCGTACTCCTTCATCACCACGTCGCCGGGCGCGGACTGCCCGAAACGGTCGACGCCCAGGATGACGCCGGCGACGCCGGCGTAGCGCTCCCAGCCGAGGGAGGCGCCGGCCTCCACGGTGACGCGCGCCTTGACGGAAGCCGGCAGGACCGCCTCGCGGTAGGCGGCGTCCTGCGCCTCGAACAGTTCCCAGCTCGGCAGGCTGACGACGCGCGCGCGCACGTCCTGTGCTGCCAGCGTCCGCTGCGCCTCGAGGCACAGCGCCACCTCGGAGCCGGTGGCGATGAGGAGCACGTCGGGCTCGCCGTCGCCCTGCTCCTGCGAGAGCACGTAGCCCCCCTTGGCGACGCTCCCCGCGGGAACGTCGAGCGCGGGCACGTTCTGGCGCGTGAGCGCGAACGCGACGGGCCCCTCGCGGTGCAGCAGGGCGGCCGCCCAGGCCTGCGCCGTCTCGTTCGGATCGGCGGGGCGGATCACCGTGACGTTGGGGATCGCGCGCAGGGCCATGAGCTGGGCGATCG
>Ga0102962_1000550_pt1 | contig 17361 bp, 16 predicted proteins | sample SalPonF2_C_D2_MG_FD_84519 | JGI IMG/M metagenome (GOLD analysis project Ga0102962, IMG submission 84519) | Salt pond soil microbial communities from South San Francisco under conditions of wetland restoration - Salt Pond MetaG SF2_C_D2_MG ...
ACCATGGCAGCGACAGTTCATCGACGCCGCCGTTCGTGCGTGCCGTGCATCCGCATTACGTCGTATTTTCGACCGGTTACCTCAACCGCTACCACTTTCCGCGCCCGCGGGTCATGAAACGTTATCGGCGTATCGGCGCACGTCTGCTTAATACGGCACATGACGGCGCTATCACTTTTGTCGTCGAGCCGAAAAAAGGGGTTATGCTGACCGGTCGTTATCGGCTGGAGCATATCCATCCATGGACCGATCCCTGATTACATTGAGCGGCAGTCCCGCCGCTCCCGCAAATAGAACTCCATCCGGGGCGATAGATGAAAATTGTCCGGGGCCATGTGCAGCACTTGTAGGAGCGACTTCAGTCGCGATCACCGAAAGTACCCAAGCTTGATCGCGACTGAAGTCGCTCCTACACAAGACCCTTACTGATGGGCGAAGAGGGATTCAGCGTTTTGCGAGGAGGGCGGCGACGCGTTCGACGTCCGCGGGCGTGTCGACCGATGCGCTCGGGATTTCTTCCACGACCTCGACGCGGATTTTCATGCCGAGCCAGAGGGCGCGCAGCTGCTCGAGCGATTCCGCCTGCTCCATGTCGCAGGGGGCTTCGTTCGCCAGGCGGCGTAGGGCGCCCGCGCGGAAACCGTAGATGCCGACATGCCGCATGGCCTCCCGCGGCATGTTCATGCCGGGATCGCGGGGCCACGGAATGGGGGCACGGCTGAAGTAGAGGGCGTATCCATTCTTGTCGAGGACGACCTTTACGACGTGCGGATCACGGAAGACGTCTTCCTCGAATATGCGTGACGCCAATGTGGAGAGTCCGGCATCGGGGTCTGCGGCAAGGGCCTCGGCGACCGTGTTGATGGCTTCGGCGGGCATCAGGGGTTCGTCGCCTTGCAGGTCGATGAGCATGTCATCGTCGTCCCAGCCTTCGCGCGCCGCGACTTCGGCAATCCGGTCGGTTCCGGAGGCGTGGGTCGCGGCGGTCATCGCGACCTGCACGTCGAGTCCGGAGCAGGCGTGGGCGATGCGTTCGTCGTCGGTCGCGACCCATACTTCGGCGGCATTGCTCTCCAGCGCGCGCTCGCAGACATGCCGGATCAGCGGCTTGCCCGCGATGTCTACCAGCGGCTTGCCGGGCAGGCGGCTGGCATCGTGCCGGGCCGGAATCAGGACACGGAAGCTCAATCCAGTTCCTCCAGGCTGACCTTGCGGGCTTCCTCTTCGAGCATGATCGGAATGTCATCGCGAACCGGGAAAGCGAGCCGGTCCGCGCGGCAGATCAGTTCGCCGGCTTTGCGCTCGTACTGAAGCGGCCCCTTGCACAGGGGGCAGACCAGGATTTCCAGAAGATGTTTGTCCATCGTGTTACTCCGTTCGTGCGTCGCCGCGTACCCGGGACAGCAACGTCCCGGCGTCGTCAGCGGAAAATGCTACCGCAAGCGGGACCTGCCATACATGGGGCGGCGGATCGTCGAGTTTTACGGCGTCCTTGGTGGTGACGAGCAGCGGGCGGTCCGTGCCCGCATGCGCAACGGCCCCGGCAACCGGGGCGTGGTCGGCAAGGGGAATTCGCTCGATGTCCAGCCCTTGTTCTTCCAACGCGCCGAAAAAGCTTTCCGGGTTTGCGATGGCCGCCAGGGCCCGCACGGACTGTCCGCGAAACGCCTGCAGGGGCCGTTGGGCGCCGTCGCTCAGGCGCTCGGCATACTCGAGCACATAGCGCATCCGCATACTGGGCACGTTGGCCGGAACCGGCACATGGCCTTCACCCTTGAGAACGACGGCGGTCGCCTCCGACAGGCGTGTCGCCGGCTCGCGAAGGGGGCCAGCGGGGAGCAGCGCACCGTTGCCCAGGCCGCGCCGTGCGTCGATGGCGATAATTTCGGCGTCGCGTCCCAGCCGATAATGCTGGAGGCCATCGTCGCTCAGGACGATATCCAGGGAAGCGCCGGCGATCAGGGTGCGCACGGCGGCAACGCGATCCGGCCCCACGACGACCGGAACGCCCGTGTTGTCGGCCAGCCAGCGGGCTTCGTCACCGACTTCCTCCGCCGTGGTCTCCGGTGTAACCCGGGTAGGTTCGTGTCCGTGCCCCCCGTAGCCGCGCAGCACGATGCCGACATGCAGTGACTGGCTCTGCAGTTCACGGGCCAGCCAGGCGACCAGGGGGGTCTTGCCGCTGCCGCCCACGGCGAGGTTGCCGATCACCACGATACGCACCGGCAGACGGATCGGGCGGGTCCAATGCTTGCGCAGGCCCGAGACGAGGCCGAACAGCAGGCTCAGCGGCATGAGCCAGGCGGACGGGGCGTTGCGTCCGTACCAAAGGGCTTCCAGCCAGCGGGTTAGTCGAAGTCGCAGATCCATCATGGCTCAGGGCGCCGCTTCCGGGTCCGGGTGCTCAACCGGTGCGGCGAACCTGCAACTGGTGCAGGTTGGTGTACATGCCGCCCTTTGCGAGCAGTTCGGCGTGCGTGCCGCTCTCGACCACGTGCCCGTCGTCGAGCACCAGGATGCGGTCGGCATGCTCGACCGTGGAGAGGCGGTGTGCGATCACGATCGAGGTGCGTCCGCGCATCAGTTCCTCCAGCGCGAGCTGCACGCGGTGCTCGGATTCGCTGTCGAGCGCCGAGGTCGCCTCGTCAAGAATCAGGATCGGCGCATCCTTGATCAGGGCCCGCGCGATGGCAATGCGCTGGCGTTGGCCGCCGGAGAGCAGTGCACCCTGTTCACCGATCATGGTGTCGAACCCTTCGGGCAGGGCTTCGACGTCGTCGAGTATCTGCGCGGCGCGTGCCGCTTCCCGAATCGCCTCGTCAGAGGCATTGCCTTCGACGCCGTAGCCGATGTTGTGCGCCACCGTGTCGTTGAACAGAACCACATCCTGGGTCACCATTGCGATCTGGCGGCGCAGATCCGTGAGCCGCACCCCGGCGATGTCGTTGCCGTCTATCAGGATGCGCCCGCTGTCCGGGGCATAGAAACGGGGGATGAGGCTTGCAAGGGTGCTCTTGCCGCTGCCCGAGCGCCCGATCAGCGCGAGCGTCTCGCCCGGTTCGACATGGAACGATACGTCGTCGAGGGCGCTCTTCTTGCGTGCGCTGTAGGCGAAGCTCACCGACTCGAATTCGATGTCGCCGTTGACGCGGTCCAGCGGCTTGCCTTCGTCGCTGGGCTCTCCCTCGAGATCGAGCAGTTCGAAGATGCTGTGTCCCGCGGCGATGCCGCGCTGCACGGCGGCGTTGACGTCGGTCACCCGGCGCAGCGCGGGCAGCAGCAGCGTAACCGCCGTCAGGAAAGAGGTGAAGTCGCCCACGCTGCGCCCGGGCCCGGGGGGTTGGAGAGTCAGCACGTAGATCACCAGCGCCAGGCCGAAGCCGGCGAAGAGCTGGATCAGGGGATTGGCTGCAGCACTGGTGAACGCCATCTTGACGTTTTCGCGCCGGTTGTACTCATTGGCGGCGCCGAAGCGCTCGCTTTCGGCGGCGGCAGCGTTGTAGAGCTTGACGATGCGCTGCCCGTTGATGATTTCCTCGGTGGTGCGCGTCAGTTCGCCGACGCTGTCCTGGATGCGCGTTGACACGCGGCGGAAGCGGCGGCTGACATAACGCGTTAGCCAGGCGATTATCGGGACCACCACGAACACCAGTACGGTGAGGAACCAGTTCAGGTACACCATGTAGGCCAGCAGGCCGAGCACCGTCAATGAATCGTTGAGCATCACCTTGAGCGAGTTCGTGGTTGACTGCGAGACCTGCTCGGTGTTGTAGGTAAGCTTCGAGAGCAGCACGCCGGTGGCATTGGTGTCGAAGAAACGCGCGGGCAGGTCCAGGAACTTCTGGAACAAGTCGTGGCGCAGGGATGCGACCACCTTCCGCCCGAGCCAGCCCATCGAGTAATTGACGACGAAGCTTGCGATGCCGCGGCCGAAGAAAAGCAGGACGATCAGGATTGCGCTGTCGCGGATGACATGGATGTCCTGGTGCACGAAACCCTTGTTCATCAGCGGCTTCATCAGCGCGGCGAACGCCGTCTGGCTCGCTGAATAGGCGCTCATCGCGAGCAGCGTGAAGGCAAAGATATACCAGTATTGGCGAACGTAGCGCAGCAGGCGCGTGTATACGCCGAGCGCTTCCCGATCCAGCTTTGCCTTGCTCAAGAACCGCCTCCGTGGGTGGTCATGATGTTGATGTGCGAGAAGCCGAGCGCGCCGGCGACGTCCATTACGGTCACCATGGATTGGGTCGTCGCATGGGCATCGGCACGCACCATGACTGCCTGGCTACGCTTGCTGCCCGCGATCTTCAGCAGCGCGGCGCGCAGGGTTTGCGGCCTTGAATTAACCAGGGCCCGATTGTTGACGAGGAACGTGCCGGTGCGCGTGACCGTGATCGTGATCGGAGCCGGTTGCGGCACGGCCGTTGCGCTGGCATGCGGCAAGCTGATGCGGATCCGGGACGGGTGCACGAAACTGGTCGAGAGCATGAAGAAGATCAGCAGCATCAACACCACGTCGATCAGCGAAATGATGCTGACTTCGGGTTCTTCGGCACGGCGCGGGTGCAGGTTCATGCGGCCTGACGGCTCCGTTTGCCCTTGGTGTCTACGGCCTCCACCATCTTGATGGCGTCGGCTTCCATGCGAACCACCAGATCGTCGACTTTGCCGCGGAAGTAGCGGTAGAGAATCAGGGTGGGGATGGCAATCGCGAGTCCCGCGACCGTTGTGATCAGGGCTTCAGCGATGCCGCCGGACAATGCCTGGGTGTTCGCGGTTCCCTGCGCGGTGATGACGGCAAACACGCGCATGATCCCGAGGACCGTGCCGAGCAACCCCAGCAGCGGCGTGATTGCGGCGATCGTTCCGAGCGTGTTGAGATAGCGCTCGAGTTCGTGCACCACATGGCGCCCGGTATCCTCGATGGCTTCTTTCATCAAATCGCGGCTGTCGTTGCGGTGTTGCAGTCCGGCGGCGAGAATCTGGCCCAGCGGTGAGTGGCGGCGCAGCGCCTCCATCTTCTTGGGGTCGGTGCTGCCGGTCTTGACCCAGGGCCAGACCTCGGCCAGCAGGTGTTCCGGGCAGACGCGTTTGACGCGCAGGCTCCAGAACCGCTCCAGGATGATACCCAGGGCGATGACGGAGCACAGGATCAGCGGCAGCATGATCCAGCCACCTTCGCGCACAAGCTCGATCATTGGGGTCCTGAAAGTGGTGTAATCGGTCTTATTGTAGGCGAGAGCTGGCCAATGCCAAGGGTTCTCGCCCGAGGAGGGCCGTATCCGGCCTACTACGCCAGACTGCCGGCGTTAACCGGCAGTCTGTTGGAAGTAGATTCAATCGGCCCTGGAGTCAGGCGCGGCTTACTCGGAATCCTGGCTGCCGCCATTGTTGGACGAGTTGGCGTTGTCCTGCTGCTCGCGTGAATAAAGGGCCGCCAAGCGGGGTGTTTCGCTGGTCGGAGGCGTTGCGGCAGCCGGCTTGACCGGCTTCGTCTCGCCGGAGGTTTCGCGCCGCGGCTCGTTCGAAGAAGGCGGGTTTTCACGGGCAGGAGGCGCCTTCGTCTCGCCGGACGGCTTGCTGCTTGCCTGTTCGCTGCCATTATTGCCGGCATTGTCATTGCGGTTGCCGTTATTGCCGTTGCCACCCTGGCCACCGGAACGGCGCCGGCGTCCACCGCGCCGGCCGCGGCGCGTCCGTGACCGGTTGACGCCGGTGCCTGCCTTGTCCTGACTGCCTGTGTCACCTCCGTTGTTGGCGGAAGAGGAAGAGGACGGTGACGGCGTTGCCTTTTGGCTTCCGTCTTCGTTGGCCTTGCCCGTTTTCGGTTCCGGCTGCGCCGGTCTGCCGCGGGCCTGCGAACCGCTACCGCTACCGCGGCGGTTGCGGTTCCCGCCCCGCGCGTTGCCGCCGCTGCCTCGCCGGCTGCGTGATCCCGACGACTTGCCGCCGCGGTTTGAACTGCCGCGGCCGTTGCGCTCGGTGCCACTCCGGCTGCGGCTGCGTGATTGGCCGGAGCTCCCGGTCCCGGTCTTGCGGGTGGTTTTGGCTTTCGTCTTGCCGTCCTTCTCCGCGGCCTCTCCGCCGTTACCGTTGAGGGCCCCGAGCAGGCGCGTGAACCAGCCGCGCTGGTTCTTTTCAGGCTTCTTGGGGGTGCCGGCCGGCATCGGCGCCGCCGGCCTCAGCGCCGTTACCGCCGGTGCGGAAGAGCGGGCAGCCGCCGTACTTGGAATGTCCACGGCAGGGGTCGTTACGACCTGGTGCGAGGCGGTCGTGTGTTCGCCCAACTGGTCGCCGCGGACGCGCTCGATGCGAAATGCCGGTGTGTCCATGTGTGGGTTGGGAACCACCACGACCGAGACCCGGCACTGGGATTCGATATTGAACAGGTTCTGGCGCTTCTCGTTCATCAGATAGGTAGCGACCGGCACCGGCACTTCCACCATCACCCGTCCCGTCTTTTCCTTGATGGCTTCCTCGTGGATCAGGCGCAATACGGAGATCGACAGCGATTCCACGGAGCGGATGTTGCCTTCGCCTTCGCAGCGCGGGCAACGTTCGAGCACGGCTTCGTTGAGCGAGGGGCGGAGCCGCTGCCGGGACAGTTCCAGCAGGCCGAAGCGCGAAATGCGCCCCATCTGCACGCGGGCACGGTCGCTGTCGAGCGCCTCGCGCAGGCGGTTTTCGACCTCGCGCTGGTGGCGGTTGGAGTTCATGTCGATGAAATCGATCACGACCAGGCCGCCAAGATCGCGGAGCTTGAGCTGGCGCGAGATTTCCGAGGCCGCTTCTAGGTTGGTATTGAAGGCGGTTTCGTTGATGTCGCTACCCTGGGTGGCACGCGCCGAGTTGACGTCGATCGAAATCAGCGCCTCGGTGGTGTCGAAGACCAGGGTGCCGCCCGAAGGCAGACGCACGCGACGCTGGTAGGCCGCGTCGATCTGGCTCTCGATCTGGAAGCGCGTGAACAGCGGTACCTTGTCCTGGTAATGCTTGAGGCGATTCAGGTGCTCCGGCATGACCATTTCCACGAAGCCGCGGGCATCGTTGTAGATATTTTCCTCGTCGACCAGCACTTCGCCGATATCGCTGGTGAAGTGATCGCGCAGCGCACGGATGATCACGTTCGATTCCTGGTAGATCAGGAAGGGAGCGGGGCGCGACTCGGCGGCCTGAACGATCGATTCCCACAGGCGGCGCATGTAGTCGAGGTCCCAGTTGATCTGCTCGAGGCTGTGGCCGACGCCCGCGGTGCGGATGATGACGCTCATGCCCTCGGGAATCGGCAACTGGGAGAGGATGTCGCGGATCTCGGTGCGGTCTTCGCCTTCCAGGCGTTTGGAAATGCCGCCGCCGCGGGGGTCGTTCGGCTTGAGCACCAAGTAGCGCCCAGCGAGGCTTACAAAGGTCGTGAGCGCCGCACCCTTGGTGCCGCGTTCTTCCTTTTCCACCTGGACGATGACTTCCTGGCCCTCGTGCAGGGCGCCGCGGATGGACTGGTGTTCACCCGGCTCGCTGTCTTTCTTGCGGTAACTGGGCGCGATCTCACGCAACGGCAGGAAGCCGTGGCGCTCGGCGCCGTATTCCACGAAACAGGCTTCCAGGCTGGGTTCGATGCGCGAAATCCGGCCCTTGTAGATGTTGCCTTTTTTCTGTTCCGCGCTGGGGACTTCTACGTCGAGGTCATACAGTTCCTGGCCGTCGACCAGGGCGACTCTCAGCTCCTCGGGCTGGGCCGCGTTGATCAGCATACGCTTCATTGTGTTTGTACCCGTCTGTACGGGCGCTCGCACCGCCTGATGCGGTTGATATAAGCGCGGGGGCGAGATCGATTTGCACCGGTTTTCCCGATGCATCAGATGACCTTTGGCGTCATCTGCAGAAGGAATCGGCTCCGCCTGATTCAGCGCTTGGCAACCATGTCGGACATGGGAGCGCCATCTATTCACTTCCCACCGGCTCAGAGAGCCGGTGGACTTAAAACCTTGCCGGGCCGTTGAACTCGGGATTGAGGTCCCGGCTTCCGCCCCGTCACGCTGTCCTCTGGACAGTGTGCATACTATATCAGTTACGTTGGATCGAGTACAGGTTTTGCCGGATAAACAAACGCTTGCGGGCGCCGGGGGGAACCCGGAAGTGCGCCATCTCAAAGTGTCGGAGGATTTCGCCGGACAGCGCCTCGATAACTTCCTCTCGCGTGAACTCAAGGGCGTTCCACGCGGCCACATTTACCGGCTTCTGCGCACCGGGCAGGTGCGGGTGAACGGGGGGCGGCGCAAGCCCGATTACCGCCTGGAAGCGGGGGACGAGGTCCGTATCCCGCCCGTGCGGGTACCGGAACGGACTGAAACGGTCGGCCCCCTGCGCCGTGGTGGCGCCGTGCTCGAGAGCGGCATCCTGCATGAGGACGACAGCCTCCTGATCGTGAACAAGCCCTCGGGACTTCCCGTGCATGGCGGCAGCGGACTGGACGGGGGGTTGATCGAGGCGCTGCGCCGGTTGCGTGGCGAGCCCGGGTTGGAACTGGCGCATCGGCTGGATCGTGACACCTCGGGATGCCTGGTGATTGCCCGCAAGCGTTCAGCGTTGCGCGCCCTGCATGCAGCATTCCGCGAGGGACGCGTGGATAAACGGTATCTGGCGCTGGTGGCGGGCCGGGTGCCCAAGCCTTTTACGAGCGAGGCGCCGCTGGAGCGTTTCGTGAAGCAGGGCGGGGAGCGCCATGTCGCGGTGACCCGGGCCGGGCGCGCGGCCCGGACGCGATTCCGCCCGCTCGCCAGGGGCGACGAGTTCACGTTGGTCGAGGCCCTGCCGGATACCGGGCGCACGCATCAGATCCGCGTGCATGCCACGCACTCGGGGCACCCGATCGCGGGCGATCCCCGCTACGGGGACAAGTCGCTCAACCGAAAATTGCGCCAGCTTGGCTTGCGCCGCTTGGCGCTGCATGCGGCCGGCCTGTCTTTCGAGCACCCCGGCACCGGTGAGCGCATGAATTTCACGGCCCCCGTGCCCGACGATCTGCTTCCCGTGGTGACCAGACTCACCGGTTATCAGCCGAAGAACTGATTTTCCCGGCGGATGGTGCGGAAGCGGTGATTCCCGCCGCTCCTGCAATCAAGGAATCGGGAAGCCCTGATCCCGAAGGAGTCGTGCCGTAGCGATCAAGGGCAAGCCGATCAGGGCCGTCGGGTCGTGCGTTTCGATTGACTCGCACAGGCTGATGCCGAGTCCCTCGAGCTTGAGGGCTCCCGCGCAATCCAGGGGCTGCTCCGCCGCCACGTAACGCTCGATTTCCCCCGGTTCGAGCCGGCGCAGCCGGACCCGGCTGGTATCGAGGTGTACCCGGCATTCCCGGCCGGCCCGGTGCACGGCCACCGCGGTGCTGTAGACGATTTCCTGTCCGGCCATGGCCTGGAGCTGGCTGAGCGCCGCTGCCGTGGTCCCGGGTTTGCCCAGCAGTTGTCCATCCATGTTCGCAAGCTGGTCGCTGCCGATCACGACCCTGTCCGGATCGCCATCCCCCCCCGCTTCCGCCTTGGCAATGGCCAGGCGCGTCACCAGGTCTTGCGGTTTTTCTCCGGGAAGCGACGACTCGTCGACACCCGGTGCCACCGCGTCGAACCGGATCCCCAGGCGGGCCAGCAAATCGCGGCGGTACGGCGAGGTGGAAGCGAGTACGAGGCGCATGGGTTGGTTCCCTGGGGCAAGGGCGTCTACCATACCCCTTTTATCCCGTCACGGGCCCTGCTATGAGCCTCAAGCTCCATCATCGTCTGCCCTGGAATGAGCTGGCTGCCGAGAATGCCATGCTGGCGGGGGAGATTGACGCTTGCGAGCTGGCGCCGCGGCTGGGAGAGGCCCTGGCGCGGCGACACCCGGCGGGAATCGTTCGCTACGAGCTGCATTTCGCCCCGGAGCAAGAGGGCCGTGTCCGGGTTACGGGGCGCCTGGGCGCGGAATTGGACGCCACTTGCCAGCGTTGCCTGAAGCCGTTCCGGTTGCCGTTGGACGTGAGCGTGAACCTGTCCGTGGTGGATTCGCCGCCGCCGGCGGGGGGTGGCGGCGCTTCGGCCGGCCATGGTGCCTCGGAGCCGGATGAGGCTGACGCGGACGGCTTGGGCAGCCTGGCCGATCTGGTCGAGGAAGAACTGTTGCTTGCGATTCCCTTCCTGCCGCGGCACGAGTTGTCCGAATGCCCCGCCGCCGGGAATGAGGCGGCCCGGGAGTCGGGCGAATCGGAAAGCCGCCGCCCGTTCGCGGGGTTGCGAGAGGCGATGAAAGGGGCTGGCGAGGATGAATCGGACTGAGGTCGGTTCCGCCCGGTGTAACCCGGGGTGGAACTCGCGGCAAATTCCGCTACAATATGCCGGTTTTCATCACTATACGACCATGGCCGTACAGCAAAATCGTAAAACTCCCTCCAAGCGCGGAATGCGCCGTTCCCATGACGCACTGAAGGGTCCGACCCTTTCGCGTGATGCCACCACGGGTGAACTTCATCGCCGCCATCATGTGGGCGTCGACGGTTACTACCGTGGCCGCAAGGTGGTTGACGTCATCAATCCAGAGGATTGAACGATACCCGTGAATCGGCGCGGTACGCGCTCGATTCAAGCCGCGGTGCCGACATGATGACTTCTGCAAGCACGTGCCTCGCAATTGATGCCATGAGCGGGGATCACGGCCCGTCAGTGACCGTGCCTGCCGCCCTGGACGCGTTGCGGCGCCATCCCGAGGCGAGCATTCTGCTGATTGGCGACGAGGGCCTGCTGCAAGGCGCGCTGGATGATGCGCCGCAGCCACTGCGGGAACGGATCGAGATCCGGCACGCTTCCCAGGTGGTGGCCATGGACGAGTTGCCGAGCCAGGCGTTGCGCGGCAAGAAGGACTCGTCAATGCGCGTCGCCATCAACCTGGTCAAGTCCGGCGAGGCAGGTGCGTGCGTGTCCGCCGGCAATACCGGTGCGCTCATGGCCACGGCGCGCTATGTGCTCAAGATGCTGCCGGGCATCGATCGGCCGGCCATCTGTTCGGCGATTCCCGATCTCGTGGACAAGACCTACGTGCTGGATCTGGGCGCGAATGCCGACTGTGAAGTCGAGCATCTTGTCCAGTTCGCAGTCATGGGATCGGCCCTGGTATCGGCCCTCGACGACAAGGCGGCGCCCAGTATCGGCCTGCTCAACATCGGCGAGGAGCAGATCAAGGGCAACGAGCGCGTGAAACAGGCGGCACAGCTCCTCCAGCAATCCGGGCTCAACTACAAGGGATACGTGGAGGGCCACCACTTGAGTGCCGGCGTCGTGGACATCATCGTGACCGATGGCTTCAGCGGCAATGTCATGCTCAAGGCCATCGAGGGCACGGCGCACTACATCGGTCAGAAAATCCGCGAAGAGTTCCGGCGCAACCTGTTCACCCGCCTGCAGGCGCTCGCGGCGATGCCGTCCTTGAATCGTCTGCGCCGGGGCATGAATCCGCAGCGCTACAATGGGGCCAGTTTCCTGGGATTGCGGGGTATCGTGGTGAAAAGTCACGGTGGAGCGGATCGTCTCGGTTTTGCGACGGCTATTCATGCGGCACTTATAGAGGCCGAACAAGGGGTCCCCGGCTTGATCAGCCGCAGCCTCGAGAACAATCTCGATCGCGAGGTGCGCGCATGACCTACGCGCGCATTCTCGGCACCGGCAGCGCGCTGCCGAAAAAAATACTGACCAACCAGGATCTCGAGCGCATGGTCGAGACCAGCGACGAGTGGATTCGCACGCGTTCGGGGATCGAACGCCGCCATATCGCCGGTGAAGGCGAAACCACGGCCACTCTCGCCGAGGAAGCGTCGCGTGCCGCCCTCGAGGCGGCGGGCGTGGAAGCGAAAGACCTGGACATGATCGTGGTCGGCACCACGACGCCGGACTACATCTTTCCCAACGTCGGCACCGTCATCCAGGACCGGCTGGGCGCGAACGGTTGCGCGGCGGTCAGCTGCGAGGCGGCCTGCAGCGGATTCATCTACGCGCTGTCGATCGCCGACAAGTTCATTCGCCTCGGCGAGGCGCAGCACATACTGGTCGTGGGTGCCGAGACATTGTCTCGCTTCACCGACTGGAGCGACCGCTCGACCTGCGTGCTGTTCGGCGACGGGGCCGGCGCGGTGGTGCTGGGGCCGTCCGAAGAAACCGGCATTCTCAAGACCAACCTTTACGCCGATGGCAGCCATCGCGACAAGCTGTATTTTCCGTCGGGCGTATCCAAGGGATTCGATGACCTCAAGTCCGGCAAGGACTTCGTCAAGATGCGCGGCAACGAAGTCTACAAGTTCGCCGTGCGCGAATTCATCAACGCCGCGGAAAAGATCCTTGCCGACACCGGCGTAACGGTCGATCAGATCGATTGGTACATTCCGCACCAGGCCAACCTGCGCATCATCGAGGCCGTGGCCAAGCGCCTCGGGCTGCCCATGGAGCGGGTCGTGCTGACGATCCAGGACCATGGCAATACCTCCGCCGCATCCGTGCCGCTGGCCCTGGATACGGCAGTGCGGGATGGTCGGGTGAAGCGCGGCGACATGCTTCTGTTCGAGGCCTTCGGCGGCGGCTTTACCTGGGGCGCCGTGCTTCTCCGCTACTAGCAGCCGTTTCCCGGTTGCGTGCATCCGGAAATCTGCCGTGAGCTCCCGTTGACGCGGCGGCTGCTTTATCTGGAGTTCAGGCGATGACGCGCGGACCGGCTCTCGCGCGCAGCGAAGCAGATTTGTGCTTGGCGCGGCATCAGGAAACGCCGTATCCGTGGGCTAAAATGACCGGAATTTCCGCGTTCGAGAGCCGCTAGCCCATGCAGTACCAGCACATAAAGATCCCCGAGACCGGCGAGCCGATCACTGCCAACCCCGACGGCAGCCTCAACGTGCCCGATAACCCGGTCATAATCTACATCCGGGGCGACGGCATCGGCATGGATGTCACGCCGGTCATGCAGGCGGTGGTCGAGGCTGCGGTGAAGCAGGCCTACGGTGCTCGTCGGAAAATCCAGTGGGCCCGCGCCTATGCGGGCGAAGAGGCCAGCGAGCTGTATGACGGCGAGTATCTGCCCGAGGAAACGCTGGATGCCCTGCACCGTTTCGTGGTTTCCATCAAGGGTCCCCTGACTACGCCGGTTGGGGAGGGCATGCGCTCGCTGAACGTCTCGATCCGTCAGCAACTCGACCTGTATGCCTGCGTGCGTCCGATCCGCTATTTTCCGGGCGTGGACTCCCCGCTCAAGCTCGCTGACAGCACGGACATGGTCGTGTTCCGGGAGAACACCGAGGACATCTATGCCGGAATCGAATGGCCGGCGGGCAGTGACGAGGCGCGCAAGCTGGTTGCCTATCTGCGCCGGGAGCTGGGCGTGACCGGCATCCGTTTCCCGGAAAGCTCCGGGATCGGCATCAAGCCGGTGTCACGCGAGGGTTCGGAACGCCTGGTGCGAAAGGCGATCCAGTACGCGATCGACAATGATCGCGTGTCGGTGACCCTGGTGCACAAGGGCAACATCATGAAGTACACCGAGGGTGCCTTCCGCAACTGGGGCTACGAGGTGGCGCGGGAAGAATTCGGCGCCGAACCCCTGGACGGCGGGCCCTGGATGAGCCTGAAGAACCCGGTGAACGGCAAGCGCATCGTCGTGAAGGATGTGATCGCCGACAACTTCCTGCAACAGATCCTGTTGCGGCCCGAGGAATACGACATCATCGCCACGCTCAACCTGAACGGCGACTACATCTCCGATGCGCTGGCGGCGCAGGTCGGGGGTATCGGAATCGCGCCGGGCGCCAATATGGCCGATGCTGTTGCAGTCTTCGAGGCCACGCATGGCACGGCGCCGGGCTTTGCGGGCAAGGACCGGGTCAACCCCGGCTCGTTGATACTGTCCGCCGAGATGATGCTGCGTTATATTGGCTGGCACGAGGCGGCCGAATGCATTCTTCAGGGGGTGGCCAGGACCATCGCGGACAAGATATTGACCTATGACCTGGCCCGGCTCCGGGAAGCGATTCGTGCCCCGCGCCGCGATCTCGCCGGACAGCGCGGCGTCGAGGAGCACATGCAGCGCCTGATCCCGGGGGCGACCCTGGTGGGGACCAGGGACTTTGGAGAAGCTGTCATAGAGCACATGACGGAGGACTGACAGTGTGTCTGAACCAATTCGGGTATTGATAGCGGACGATCATCGCCTGGTGCGCGCAGGCCTCAGCGAATTGCTGCGCGACCAGCCAGGCATCGAGGTCGTGGGAGAGGCCGAAGACGGTGAAGCCGTACTCGAGCTGACGCCGAGACTGCAACCCAACGTCATCCTCATGGATGTCCAGATGCCTCGTCTCGGTGGTATCGAGGCGACCCGGCGGTTGAATGCCACCCAGCCGGAAGCCCGTGTCATCGCGATTTCCGCGCTGGACGCCGACCCGGTGCCCGCGCGCATCATGGAAGCGGGGGCCTGGGGGTTCCTGGGCAAGAGCGCGGAGCCTGCCGAAGTCATTGCAGCCGTGCGCCGCGTTGCGGACGGCGAACGCTATGTCCCGGCGGCCCTGGCCAAACGCCTGGCCTTGTCACAGCGCAGCGGTGAAGAGCTCGGGCAATTCATGAATCTTTCCCGACGCGAACTGGAACTTGTTCTTTATACGGCGCAGGGGTTGGGAACCCTGGCCGTTGCGCAGCGGCTGTGCCTGAGCCCGAAGACGGTCAGCACTTATCGCCGCCGCGTCTACGACAAGTTGGGTGTCGACAACGACATCGATCTCGTCAAGCTGGCGGCCGGACACGGACTGATAACGCTCGATATGCCTTCCGTGCCATGAGTCCCCAGGCGGGGTTCGACGCCAAGACATTTCTTTCCGGGCTGAGTCACAGGCCGGGCGTCTACCGTATGTACGATGCGTCAGACCGCCTGATTTACGTGGGCAAGGCCCGGGACGTGCATCGCCGGCTCAGCTCTTATTTCGGCGCGCGCCCGCAGGGCGCCAAGGTCATGGCCATGCTGCGCCGGCTGGCACGCGTAGAAGTCACCTGGACAGCCACGGAAGTCGAAGCCCTGCTGCTCGAGAGCACGCTGATCAAGGAGCACCGCCCTCGCTATAACGTGATTCTGCGGGACGACAAGAGCTACCCCTACATTCGCTTGATGCCGGGCCTCGGCTTTCCGCGGCTAAGCCTGTACCGGGGACCGCATCGCGGGGCGGGGCGCCTGTTCGGGCCTTACCCGAACGCGGTGGCCGCGCGCAATGCGCTGACCGAGCTGCAGCGGGTATTCCGCCTGCGGAACTGCACCGACCGCTATTTTCGCAACCGGACCCGGCCTTGCCTGCAGTACCAGATCGAACGCTGCACGGCCCCGTGTGTCGGGTTGATCGGCCAGGAGGCTTATCGGCAGGACCTGGATCAGGCGGTGGCCTTTCTCGAGGGAAGGGACGAGCAGGTCATCGAGCAATTGGTTACCCGCATGGAAGAGGCCAGTGCTGCCCTCGACTTTGAAAAGGCCGCGCGTGTTCGCGACCAGATCCACAGCCTGCGCCGGATACGGGCACACCAGGATGTCATCGGAGACATGCAGGACTGTGATGTGCTGGCCGTGGCGGAAGCCGGGCATGATACCGCCGTGGTGGTGGTCCTCCCGGTGCGCGGCGGGCGCCTGCAGGGGAGCCGCAACTACCGGGTTGCGGTCGGGGCCGAGCAGGGCAGTGCGGCCATCATGGAAGGGTTCATCGTCCAGCATTACGAGCACGAGGCCCCGCCGCGAATCGTGCCCGACCGACCATTGCCGAGTGCGGAGATACTTCAGGAGGCCTTGTCGGAAAGATCCGGTCACAAGATCCTGATTCGTCCGGCGGGCCGGGGTGCGCTGAAGCGCCTGGCCGCGCTGGCGGCCACCAATGCCCAGGAATTGATCCGCCTGAATGCCGATGGTACGGCGCTTGCCGCCCGTTTCGAAGCGCTGGAGAAAGCGCTGGATCTGCCGGCCGGGGAGTTGAATCGCATCGAATGCTTCGACATCAGCCACTCCGGGGGCGAATCGGCTTATGGCTCCTGCGTCGTTTTCGACCGCCAGGGGCCGCTCAAAGCGGCTTATCGCCGATTCCAGATTCGCGAAGCGCGGGGCGGGGACGATTATGCGGCGCTGGAAGAAGTGCTTAATCGCCGTTACAGCCGGGTTTTGGCCGAAGAAGGGGCTTTGCCGGATCTGGTCCTGATCGATGGCGGGCAGGGGCAGTTGCGGCGGGCACAGGGTGTGCTGGAGCAGTTGGGACTGGACGCCCTGCGCCTGGGAGCAGTCACCAAGGGTGCGGGCCGTCGCGCAGAGTTCGACCGCCTTATCCTCGCTCCACGGGGCCGCGCCCTCGCCCTGGAGCCCGAGTCCTCGGCCTTGCACCTCGTGCAGTCCCTGCGCGATGAAGCCCATCGCTTTGCGATTTCCGGACATCGGCGCGCGCGCCAGAAAACCCGTAACGAATCCGTCCTGGAGGGGGTTACCGGCGTGGGGCCGGTGAAACGAAGGCAACTTCTGACCCGCTTTGGTGGTCTCAAAGGATTACGTCAGGCCAGTGCAGTGGATTTGACCGCCGTGCCTGGCATCAACAATGCGCTTGCCGAGCGCATCGTGAAGCATTTGGCAAAAGAAGGACACCGCCAATGACCGGATTTGGTCTGCCCAACTGGTTGACATCGCTGCGGGTATTGCTGATTCCGGTCATGGTGATATTTTTCCTGTTGCCTACCGCATGGGGCCACCCTGTGGCGGCGGGTATATTCATTCTTGCAAGCGTGACCGATTGGCTGGATGGTTTCCTGGCCCGGCGCCTGGATCAGGGGTCGGCTCTGGGCGCGTTCCTCGACCCCGTTGCCGACAAACTTATTGTCGCTACGGCGCTTGTATTGATCGTGATGGCGGATCCGCATAGCTGGATAGCATTGCCGGCACTGATCATCATCGGCCGCGAAATTGCCGTGTCCGCGCTGCGGGAATGGATGGCGGGCGTGGGGGCATCGTCGGCGGTCACGGTGTCCTGGGCCGGAAAAGTCAAGACGGCCGTTCAGATGGTGGCCATTGTCTTCATGCTGTTCAGGAACTCGCTGCATGGGACCCCTGTGTATTGGATCGGCCTCGGGTTGTTGTACTGCGCGGCCATTCTGACGGTTTATTCGATGACCCTGTATCTTCATGCAGCCTGGCCCGATCTGATCCAGCGTCGCCGGGATGTGGCCAGGAGAAAACTTTGACAGAGGTCGAGGATCAACGTTATTGTGCGCGGCTTGCCGCTGAATTTGTTCCCCGGGAGAACTTAATTTGCAACTGAAGCATGTCAACCGAATTGTCTGCGGCCTGTCC
>Ga0102962_1000551_pt1 | contig 17268 bp, 13 predicted proteins | sample SalPonF2_C_D2_MG_FD_84519 | JGI IMG/M metagenome (GOLD analysis project Ga0102962, IMG submission 84519) | Salt pond soil microbial communities from South San Francisco under conditions of wetland restoration - Salt Pond MetaG SF2_C_D2_MG ...
CATGTTTTGGTTAGATTCTGAATTAAATTCAGAATGACGTCGTTTTCAGGTTGGATTGTGTCTGGGCTTTTTATAAAAAGCTTGTCATTCATCTCTATCGACGTCATTCCGGGCCGTGACCCGGAATCTTATAGTTTATGGCTTTGAGCGTTATTTAAAACATCATTGGGAAATATTTTTTTGCCTTTATAACTTCGGTTCCAACCTATGGCATGTTTTGGTTAGATTCTGAATTAAATTCAGAATGACGTCGTTTTCAGGTTGGGTTGCGTCTGAACTTTTTATAAAAAGCTTGCCATTCATCTCTATCCTCGTCATTCCGGACCGCGACCCGGAATCTTATAGTTTATGGCTTTGAGCGTTGTTTGAAACATCAATGGGAAATATGTTTTTGCCTTTATAACTTCGGTTTCAAACCTATGGCAATGTTTTGGTTAAATTCTGAATTAAATTCAGAATGACGTCGTTTTCAGGTTGGGTTGTGTCTGGACTTTTTATAAAAAGCTTACCAACTATTTCTATCGTCGTCATTCCGGGCCGCGACCCGGAATCTTATAGTTTATGGCTTTGAGCATTGTTTAAAACATCAATGGAAAATATGTTTTTGCCTTTATAACTTCGGTTTCAAACCTATGGCATGCTTTGGTTAGATTCTGAATCAAGTTCAGAATGACGTCAATCTGAGTGAACAAATGTACATCAATCCTCTAAAGAATAAGATCAATAAGCAGCCGGTTACCGGAATGGATCAATTTACGTCGTTCATTCAAAAAATTGTGTAGACTCATAGCAGGCCTATGATGTGAAGCAGAGCTTCCTGTCAGGTATTCCCAAAGAGACTTTGGGAACAAGAATATACCGCTTATTTTTTATTCTCCCCCTCATTATCAAATACCTGAGATTTACAGCTGCTTTTCAAATTTTGGAGATTTTCTACCACTTTTAAGCCGCTATATTACAATTTTATCTATTATAAATTCTTAACACATATATTGTATATATACACACTTAAGCTATTGATATAAAAAGATATACGACCCACCTATACCCCAAGTCGGACAAAATCATCTTAAATCATTGAAAAAAGTTTGTTTCCGTATCATTCTTTTCTTGACAAAATAGTATACTTTCGGGTACTTTGTGGTATAAAGTGGGAAGAAGTGGGAGATTTTACCACACCTTCCCAATGAGTCGTTTTAAAATAATATAGTAATGATAGTTAGGAATTACCTGTGTCCAGTTTTAAAGGAGAATATGAACACTCGGTCGATAATAAAGGACGCGCGAGCTTCCCGGCCAAGTTGCGGAAATATTTAAATCCGCAGGCACAGGAACGGTTTACTATTTTAAAAGGTCTTGAAAAATGCCTCTATTTGTACCCACAGGATGAATGGGAAAAAGTAGAAGCAAAATTGTCGAAGGTTAATGTTTTTGCAAAACGTGGCCGAACGGCAGTTCGAAATTTTTTAAGATCCGCCGAAGATGTTTCTTTGGATAAACAAAACCGGATCGCCATTCCTTCAAAATTAATGGAATGGTCGGGTATTGATTCAAAAGTCATATTTATCGGCAGCGGTGAACGCATTGAGCTATGGTCACCCGATGAATTAGCAATCGAAGATGAAAATTTGAGTTTCGAGTCGTATCAGGAACTCTTTGAAGAAGTAATGGGAAATTTGGAAGACGAATGAAAACTTCAGAACCTGAATTTCATCAACCCGTACTTCTTCAGACAGCGGTTAATTACCTGATCACCAAAACAGATGGCATCTATGTAGACGGCACTCTGGGCGGTGGCGGACATTCGACTGAAATATTGACCCGGCTCAAAAATAGAGGTAAGCTCTTTGGCATAGATCAAGATGAGGATGCAATTGTGACGGCAAAAACGCGTATAGGTGAAGATCCTCGTTTTCAGGCTGTTTTGGGGAATTTTGGTTATATGGATGTCATATTGCCACCCGAAATACAAGGAAATATTAGTGGTATTCTTCTGGATCTTGGCGTTTCAAGTTATCAGATAGATACTCCGGAAAGAGGCTTCACATTTCAACAAGATGCACCACTCGATATGAGAATGGGAAAATTTACAGGTATATCAGCCGCAACAGTGGTTAATACCTATGATATTTCTCAGCTCAAAAACATTCTCTACAAATACGGAGAAGAACGTAAAAGTGGTCGTATTGCTCGTGCAATTGTAGAAAAACGACCCGTTTCAACAACTTCCGAACTCCGGAAAATTATTGAAAGTGTTGTTAAAGGACCTCATTCCACAAAATCGGTAGCCAGAGTATTTCAGGCTATCCGCATTGAAGTGAACCGAGAGCTGGAAATGCTTGAAAATGCCCTTAAAGCTGGTTTAAAAATATTGGAATCGGGCGGGCGTTTCGTCGTTATTTCTTATCACTCTTTGGAAGATCGATTGGTAAAAAATTTTTTTAAAGCGGGAAATTTTGAAGGTAAAGTTCAGAAAGATTTTTACGGAAATGTTCTTTCTGATATTTCGATGTTAACACGTAAAGTTGTTCGAGCATCGGATGAGGAAATCGGCCAAAATCCCCGCGCCAGAAGTGCAAAATTGCGAGTAGGAGTAAAATCGTAACGGATAAAGGATGTTTATACATTCACCAGTAAAATCAGATAAAAAAGTAAAACCTAATGTACGCCGGAAAAATAAACCCGGCAGACATCAGAAACGTAATGCGAATTTTAAGAAGGGACCCGATTTAGTTTTCAGTCCCAACAAAAAAAACTCGATTCCGCAGTACGGAGTCAAAAACGGAAAGAAAAAATCAAGTGAACAACATTTAAAATGGTCGAAGATACAACCATGGAAAATTATTGTAGGTTCTATCATCATTGGTTTATCGGGCCTTTTGTACTTAAATCACGTATTTGAAACACAACGATTACTTAAAGAAGTCAATCATTTAAAACAAAATTACACGAAGACAAAACGAATTTACGAGGACCGGAAATTTACATACGATCGAATGATCGGTCCAGCTGAAATTTACAGTAAGGCAAAAAAGCTTGGTCTTATTAATGGAGGACCGGCAGACAAAGTTATCATCATAAAGGATAAATGAAAGAGGTACAGAACAGCATATTCAATCGCATGTTTTTGATGCTGGGGTTGGTTTTTCTCCTGCCATGTGCCATACTGTTTCAAATTTTACGTATTGATATATGGCAGGGTAAAAACCTCCGTAAACTATGGAGCGACCAGGCCATCGGTTATATTCCCATCACCGCCCAAAGAGGCGACATTCTCGACGATCATGGAAAAATTATGGCTACAAATACAGTAGCTTACCATATCGCCATCGATCCCCATTTTCCCAAAATAACGACTCATAAAATCCTCTCTGTTTGCTCAACATTGGCCAAATATACTCCTCATACCAGCCATTATTATCTTCATAAGATACGAATGGCTCCCTCCCAATCCAGGTATGTCGTGTTGAATAAATCGGTAAGCATTGATGCTTATGACGCCCTCAAACAACTCGATATACACGGCCTTATTCTTAACGAACGATATAAGAGACGCTATAATTACGACTCATTAGCTGCCAATGTACTCGGTTATGTTAATCATAACATGAACGGCATGACCGGTTTGGAAGCGTATTATAACGAACAACTCAAAGGTGAAGATGGCTTGCAGCAGGTCCGTCGTGACCGGCAAAACCATATTCAAGCCATTGTCGGTGCCCCCCGAAAACGACCGATCAATGGATACTCACTTAAAACGACTCTCGATGTTCATATACAGGCCATTGTAGAAGAAGAGCTTCGCGATGGTGTTAAACGATCGAAAGCGGAATATGGCACGGCTATTGTCATGGATCCTAAAACAGGAGCCGTCAAAGCCATGGCTGATTATCCGACATTCGACCCAAATCGTCCCGGTGTCTCTATTCATGAGAACCGGCGTAATTATGCCATTTCGGACATGATTGAGCCGGGATCCACCTTCAAATTGGTGACGGCCACCGCTGCTATTCAACAAGGTGTCATTACCATGAATGAGAAATTCAAAACACCCAAAGATGGTAAGAAATTAATCCACGGTCAGTGGATGCGGGATCATGAACCGCTCGGAACAATGACTTTTCCACGGGTTATTCAAGAATCCTCGGATATTGCCACAGCTGATATCGCGATGCGTTTGAAACCGTCTGTTTTCTATCAATATGCCAGAAATCTTGGTTTCGGCGCGCCAACTAATATTGATCTCCCGGATGAGCAGCCCGGTGTTCTGAAGAAACCATATCAATGGACCCAGGTTAGCCTGCCGTGGATGGCGATCGGATATGAAGAACAAGTTACTCCAATACAACTGGCTCAAGCCTATAGTGCTTTCGCAAATGATGGAATCATGATGCGCCCTTATATCGTAAAAGCCATTGTTGATCAAAACGGAAATGTTGTAAAACGAATTAATCCGGTTAAAGTCAGACGAGTAGCAAAAAAAACGACCATTAAAAAGTTATTACCCGTTTTTCACGGTGTAGTATCCGATAGCGGAACAGCAGCAAAAGCCCAGGTTCAGGGACTGCCCATTGCCGGCAAAACCGGAACAGCACAAAAATATACCGATGGCAGCTATCATCTGGAACATGTCGCCTCTTTTGTTGGATTTTTCCCCGTTCATAATCCGCAATATGTCTGCCTGGTCATCGTCACAGATCCGAAAACCAGTATTTATGGTGGACAAGTCTCAGCACCGATTTTCCACAACATCGCTAAACGATTAATCGGGGTAGATCCAAAATTGCAACAAATTGTCGATAAAAAGCCAAATGCTCCACATTTTCTGATTGTACCGGGAGTCAAAGGCTTAACAAAAAAACAAGCTGAAACATTTTTAGCGGATCAAGGTTTCAGCTTTCAAATTAATGGGAAAGGTAGTATCATAGTAGGTCAAACCCCCTCTTCGGGTACTGAAATCGAACCTCATCAGCCAATAAAATTGGTTACAGGTAGTATCGATCATCCAAATTCAAATCAATCCGGAAATCAAAATTTTATCCATGTCCCTGATGTCAAAGGATTGAGTATGAGAGAAGCGACACACCTCTTAACAAAAGCCGGTTTAAAAGTTAAAATTATCGGCTCGGGAACTGTATTCGCGCAATTCCCAAAACCAAAAGCACTGATGCAGGCCGGACATTCTGTAACCATACGGGGTAAAGAAAAATCACTCACTGAAATAATAAATTCAAAATGAAAGATTTGAAATAATAGTGACCATTAAAGAACTCATAACGATTTGTAAACCTCTTAAGATTCTGGGATCAGAACCAGAGTCCCTGGGTTCTCTCATTCAGGATTCCAGGCATGTTTCGATGGGCGACGTGTTTATCGCCGTGAGAGGTACGCAATCCGATGGTCATGATTATATCGACATGGCGATCTCCAAAGGCGCCGCAGTGATTATTACCGAGGAAGAACAACCGCCTTCATCTATCAAAGATATTTACCAACTCGTGGTCAAAAATACGAGATCGTTGTTGAGTCCACTGGCACTCGCGTTTAACGGAAATCCGCAAAAAGATATTACAGTTGTTGGTGTTACGGGAACTAATGGAAAAACCACGGTATCTACCCTTACCTATCAGATTTTGATGAAAATTGGATATAAAACGGCTCTGTTGGGTACTGTTGAAAAAAGAATTGGTAACAAAAGATTACCCAGTAAGTTAACCACTCCGGGTGCCCTTGAAATAGCCCAAAATCTGCGTGCTATGGTTGATGCCGGTTGTACGCATGCCATCATGGAAGTATCATCTCATGCGCTTGATCAGGATCGTGCCTCCGGAATTCCTTTTAAAGTCGCCGCTTTTACCAATTTGAGTCATGATCATCTCGATTACCATAAGACAATTAAAGCTTATGCTAAAGCCAAGAAAAAGCTGTTTGATCAATTACGCCCGGATGATGATGCCATCATCAATAATGATGACGAATATGGATCATTCATGTCGAAAGATTCAGCGGCATCGATCTGGAAATTTAGCTTTACTAATAATGCGGATTATCCATGTAAGATCATTTCCAATACAGCGAAACATTTGATCATCGATATTGAAGGAACTCGTGTTCAAAGTCCGTTAACAGGTGAATTTAATGCTTATAATATTGCAGAGGCTTACCTCATTTGCTTAGCTCTGGGTTGTTCGAAATCCAATATAGTCTCTGCTTTATCAAGCGCCCAGGGCGCCCCAGGCAGACTGGAGAAGATTACCATAGCTAATGATTCCAGTCTGCCTGTAATTTTCGTCGATTATGCCCACACTCCGGATGCCCTTGAAAAAGTTTCGGATACATTGGCTAAAATTAAAAAAGACGATCAAAAATTACATATTATATTCGGATGCGGTGGAAACCGGGATGTCACCAAAAGACCACTGATGGCTGCGATCGCGGAAAAATATGGCGATCAGGTCATTGTCACATCTGATAATCCCCGTTTCGAAGATCCTGAAAAAATCATTGACGATGCGGTTAAGGGATTATCTAAACCGGATAACGCTATCAGGGAGTCTGACAGAGAAAAAGCTATTCAATGGACGATCGCTCATGCCGACCCCAATGATATTATCTTGATTGCTGGCAAAGGACATGAGGATTATCAGGAAATTAATGGAGAACGGCACCATTTCGATGATCGGGAAATAGCACAGAACGCCTTATATAAGCGAAAAAGCGATCTTAAGGCAGATAAGGAGGTGTCGTAATGTTATACCTGCTTTTACATTGGATAGAAGATCATTTTCAGCCGCCCGGATTCAGCGTATTTTCTTATATCTCGGTTCGAAGTGCTCTTGCCGCGATCACCGCATTAATCATAAGTTTGATTATTGGTAAACATATTATCGGCTGGTTACAGAGAATGCAGCTGCGTGAAACGATCCGCACCGATATTGGTCTGGACACCCATTTGGAAAAAGCCGGGACTCCAACCATGGGGGGACTAATTATTTTACTGGCCACCTTACTGCCTACATTCTTATGGATCAAACCGGACAATATTTATGGCTGGTTAATCATGTTTGTAATGCTTGCCCTCGGTATCGTTGGATTTTTCGATGATTATATCAAAGTGATTAAAAATGATAAGGAGGGTTTGGCAGGCCGTCTTAAAATAGCTGGTCAGATCTTTGTAGGATTGATATTGGCCTTGACTTTATATTTTTATCCTCCTTTTCATGCTTATAATACGTTAAGCACAGTTCCTTTTATTAAGAATTTAAATATTGATTATGCAATTTTCGGTCAATCATTAGGTTGGATTACTTATATCCCTGTTGTGATCTTTATCATAGTTGCGGTTAGTAATTCTGTAAACCTGACCGATGGATTAGACGGACTATCCGCCGGTATCTCCGCTATTGTAGGTATCGCTTTAGGTATTTTAAGTTACGTTTCTGGAAGAACCGATTTCTCCAATTTTCTTAATATTTTATATTTGCCGGGAACGGGAGAATTAGCAGTATTTTCAGCAGCAATGGTCGGAGCGTGTTTCGGGTTCCTATGGTACAATACCTATCCGGCCGAAGTATTCATGGGCGATACAGGATCCCTCGCCTTAGGCGGGGCAATTGGTGCCGTCGCACTCATGGTACGTAAAGAATTGATGTTGCCTATTTTATGCGGAGTCTTTTTCATGGAAACCGTTTCGGTAATCATTCAAACTTCGTATTACAAATATACCAAAAAAAAATACGGAGCCGGGAAAAGATACTTTTTAATGGCTCCAATTCATCATCATTTTGAAAAAAAAGGATGGCCCGAACCCAAAATTGTGGTTCGTTTTTGGATTATTTCGATCCTCTTAGGCGTCCTTACCATAATGACATTAAAAATTAGATGATCGACGTTCAGGGAAAATATATAACTATAGCCGGAGCAGCACGAAGCGGTATTGCTGCTGCTATTTTACTAAAACGTAAAGGAGCAGAAGTATTTGTATCCGATAATGGAGTTATTGCCCCACCGGCTCAGAAACGTCTTGAGCAAAACGGCATTCAATTTGAACAAAAAGGACATACTTCAAAAGCCTGGAAGGCGAATTTTCTGGTTGTCAGTCCGGGTGTTCCTACAAATTCAAGTATTGTACAATATTACATCCAGCAAAAAAAGAAGGTTTATTCTGAGCTGGAAGTAGCCAGTTGGTTCTGTAAAGGCAATATCATTGGCATCACAGGAACCAATGGCAAAACAACGACAACCACCTGGCTCGATCACCTTTGGAACACTGCTCATCGTAATCATATTACAGCAGGCAACATAGGCCTTGCATTCTCAGATATCGTTGAGGATGTCGAGCCGGATATGGAGGTCATTTTGGAAGTAAGCAGTTTTCAATTGGATTTCATTGATACTTTTAAACCTAAAATCAGCTTATTACTTAATATCACTCCGGATCATTTGGACCGATATGATCATAAGTTTGAAAACTACATACAGGCTAAACTCAATATATTCAAAAACCAGACAGAGTCTGATTATCTGATATATTCGTATGATGATCCGGTGATTCGAAGAGTTTTACTGGATATGCCAAGAGGCAGCAAATCTCCAAAGCTGCTTGCTTTTTCAATTAGAAATAAAGTTCCGGAAGGTGCCTTTATTCATGGCGATGAAATTATTTTCAGAATTAATAATCGAGAGGAAGTCCTTATGAAAGCAGAAAAAATTTCTTTAAAAGGACAACATAATTTAAACAACGGACTTGCTACAGCACTTGCAGCCCGCGCTTCGGAAATCAAAAATGAGGCTATTCGTGACAGCCTCATGAGTTTTGAAGGTGTGGAACACCGGCTCGAATTTGTCCGTGAGCTCGATGGTGTACGATATATTAATGATAGTAAAGCGACCAACGTCAATGCCGTTTGGTATGCGCTCGACAGCTTTCAATCACCTATGGTTGTTATCATGGGCGGACGTGATAAAGGGAATGATTACAGCGAATTGGTAAATCTTCTACGCAAGAAAGTTCACACCATCATCGCTATCGGAGAGGGTAAAGAAGAAATTCAAAAACAATTGAATAACGTAGTTCCCCATATCATACCGGCAGATACGATGGAACAAGCTGTCCGTTTAGGCCGGAAATGGTCCAATAAAGGAGATATCGTTCTGTTGAGTCCGGCATGTTCCTCCTTTGATATGTTTGACAACTATGAACATCGTGGCAAAGAATTTAAAAGGTATGTAAATAACTTGTAAAGATGTATTTCACTTCGGCACATAATAAGAATCCGTATATATTAGCTACCAGCACCGAAGAGATAGACACCGGTAAACGGGGTAGTGATCGGGTGCTTTTATCTGTCGTCATCATGTTGATGATGATCGGCCTGCTCGCGGTATATTCCGCAATAGCCTATTTTGCCGAAACAAAGGGCCTGACAGCCGGAAGTCTATTGATGAGCCATGTCATAAAGTTGATTATCGCCTTCATGGTATTGCTCATTTTTTCAAAGATTGATTATCATATTTTATTGAGATACAGTAAGATAGCACTATTAATGAGCTGGGTCTTTTTACTGGCTGTCATTATTTTCGGATCATCGACTTTTGGTGCTAAACGATCACTCGATATCGGATCATTTTCATTTCAGCCTTCTTCCTTTGCATCAGTAGCACTGCTTATTCAGGTCGCAGCTTTATTGACTCAAAAGCAAGATTACATTAAAGATTTTAAGCGATCTTTCTTACCCATCTTGTTTTGGGTGTTGATTACCTGCGGATTGATCGGGGTCGAAGATTATAGTACCGCCGCTTTATTACTTGGTACCTGTTTGCTGTTAATGTTAGTCGGACGCATAAGTATTTTACATCTGGGCGGACTTATCATTCTTGGAATCCTGGGTAGTTTCCTTCTGTTTAATCAAAATCCGGAACGTGAAAAACGAATTGACAATTACATCAATCAGGTAGTCCATATAGAAAGTGCACATTTTGCACTTAACGAAGGATATCAGGCGCAGCAGTCTCAAATTGCTATCGCACGTGGCGAAGTTTTCGGTGTTGGAATGGGTAAAAGCTCACAACGAGATTTCCTTCCCGCTCCCTACAATGATTTCATATTTTCTATCATTACCGAAGAATACGGATTAATAGGGGCCGGATTTATCCTCTTTTTATATTGTATCATTCTTTTTAGAGGAATTGTTTATATAGCTAAACGATCGCTCGATACGGCCGGAACGCTTATAGCAGTAGCCTGTACCTTGAGTATCTCCCTGTATGCGTTTGTCAACGCTGCTGTAGCAACCGGTTTATTTCCGGTAACCGGACTTCCAATGCCATTTGTCAGTTATGGTGGAACGAGTATGCTTTTTGCGGGATCACTGATCGGTATCCTCCTTAATATTTCAAAATATAAGAGGGTCGGAACATGAGCAAATTTACAATCAAATATTGCCCATTTCCTAACTCTTTGAAGGGAGGTACGGATGAGTAAGAGCTATCGCATACTTATCGCAGCCGGCGGAACCGGTGGACATGTTTTCCCGGCTATATCTATTGCCGATGCGCTGCGTGATCAAAAGGAATCCGTAATTATTGAATTTGTAGGAACCAAAGACAAAATCGAATGGAAAGTCGTTCCTGAAGCCGGTTATCCCATTCACAACATTTGGATCAGTGGTTTTCATCGACGATTAACGATGAAAAATCTCCTGTTCCCATTAAAATTATTCAGCAGTATTATTCAGAGTTATCAAATCATCCGGAAATTCAGTCCGGATATCGTCGTAGCCTGTGGCGGATACGTCGCAGGCCCTATCGGATGGGTAGCCGCACAAAAACGAATCCCGCTTGTACTTCAGGAACAAAACAGTTTCCCGGGTGTGACCAACCGTTTACTTGCGAAATACGCACTGATCATCTTTACCGCATTTAAACAAGCGGATCGTTATTTCCCGGACGGAAAAACTAAGCTTTTAGGAAACCCGGTAAGGAAATCACTCTTACAATTCGATATAAGTGAGGCCTATCATCATTTTGGATTTTCATCCGATAAACCGACACTTGCCGTTTTAGGCGGCAGCGGGGGTGCGAAAGCTATCAATGAAGCCATGCAACAAACACTCGACCGACTTCATGACGAGTTACATTTACAAATCATTTGGCAATGTGGTTCACGATACGCTGAAGAGACTAAACAAAAAATCGACGAATCGAAATATTCTAATCTTCGTCTGATGCCATTTATTGATAAAATGGAGGATGTATACGCCATAAGTGACCTTGTCATCAGCCGGGCGGGTGCCGGTTCGTGTGCGGAATTAATGGTTACCGGAAAGCCGGCCATTTTGGTTCCGTCATCCAATGTAGCCGGAGATCATCAAACGAAAAATGCAGAAGCTATGGTTGAAAATGGAGCCGCTGTAATGATCAGTGATAACGAATTGGCGAATAAGCTCTTCTCAACCACCGATCATTTATTTAATCATAAAGATCAACTTAATGAAATGGCTGAGGCGGCTAAATCGATAGCCATTCCGGATGCCTCTGATAAAATAGCATCCCAAATTATCAATTTAATAACTAAAAAAGAATCAGATAATAGAGAAACTGTAACCCAATGAGCAAGAACATACAAACACAACCTGTTTTTGGAAAAACCCATCATGTTCACATGGTCGGTATCGGCGGTATTGGCATGAGTGGTATTGCCGAAATACTTCTCCGGAAAGGGTTTACTGTATCTGGCTCAGATGGGAATACGAATGAAAACACGGAACGTCTGAAGAAAATGGGTGCTCAAATCTATCTCGGTCATGCCGCCGATCAGATTGAAGGTGCAGATGTTGTTGTTTATACGAGTGCCGTCAAAGCAGATGAAAATGTAGAAACGCTCGCCGCCATAAAAAACAAGATCCCGGTTATTAAACGGGCGGAGATGCTGGCTGAACTCATGCGTATGAAATTTGGAATCGGCATTGCCGGAACCCATGGAAAAACGACAACAACTACGATGACGGGTCACGTTGTACAGGCCGGTGATTTTGATCCCACTATCATTGTTGGCGGACGCGTACACAGTTTTGACAAGACAAACGCGGTGGTTGGATCGGGCGATATTATCATTGTCGAAGCCGATGAATTCGATCGCACTTTTTTGCGTTTAACGCCATCCCTGGCGGTCATCACCACAATCGATGCGGATCATATGGATATCTATTCCAATATTGAAGATATCAAGGATTCATTCATTCAATTTGCTAACAAAGTCCCATTTTATGGTGCCGTCATTATTTGTCTCGATGACCCGGCTGTACGGAGTATAATCCCCCATTTAAAAAGAAAAACACTGAGCTATGGATTCAATCCGCAGGCCCAGCTTCGGGCAATTGACATCAAATCACATGAGATGTACAGCGAGTTCACGGTGATTTATGATAATGAGGAACTTGGTTCGATTCGTCTTAATGCACCCGGTGAGCACAACGTTAAAAATGCGCTGGCATCCATCGGAATTGGTCTGGAACTTGAAATGTCTTTTGAAAAGATTAAAAAAGGCATTGAGAAGTTCAGTGGTGTCTTCCGAAGATTTCAGATTAAAACAGTAAAAGATGGCGTTGTTGTCGTGGATGATTATGCTCATCACCCGACAGAAGTTCAGGCGACCCTGAATGCCGTCCGTAAAGGATGGCCTCACAGACGGATAGTAGCCGCATTTCAACCACATTTGTACTCCCGAACACAGCAGCTGTACAAAGAATTTGGATCCTCATTTTTCGATGCGGAAGTCTTGCTGGTAACCGATGTTTATCCGGCACGCGAAAAACCCATCGAAGGTGTCACGGGTAAACTTATCACTGACGCGGCCACAAATTTCGGCCATCAGGGCGTGTATTATGTAGCTGATAAAAAGGAACTCCCCGCAAAATTAAAAGAAATCGTAGAACCTGGTGATATCATTATCACCATGGGAGCTGGCGATATCTATAAATACGGTGAACAGTTTGTTGAAACATTGAATCAGGGATTGGACAAATTACAAATGAAGAAGGGGGTTGAGAATGAGTAACATAGATGATCTGTTCGAAAATCAACCTTCCGGAAGTTCCGAAAATCGGAAGAATGAAGAGAAGTTTGATAAAATCGATCCATCAATCGAAGATGGTACGAATCAGAATGATGAAAAGGTTGATGAATCACTTCAAAACGATCAACGGAGTATCAAAGGACGATATGTATTGTTAGCTGTTTTGGTAGTCATCGGAGTAGTTATTATCGGATATAATGCCAGTAAATCAGTAATCATACAGAAAGTTACCGTAGATGGGGAGTCTTTTACGAATCCTCAGTCAATCATCCGGAAAGCCAGGGTTCCACTTAATATGGCACCCGATAGCATCGATTTTCTAAAAATTATTCATAATGTCGAACGATTACCTTATATCGAACAAGCTTATGTACGGGTCATTCCTCCAAAAACATTACATATACATGTTACGGAGCGAAAACCGATTGCAATGTTAGTGAATGGATCACATAAAATATACGTCGATTCGTGTGGCGTCAAATTACCGATAATTGAAGGCAAGGCGGAAGATGTTCCTTTGGTTTATGGATTTAACGCGAATAATAACGGAGATACTGTAAAAACGAAATCATTTCGGGAAGTCAGTCATTTTCTTACGGATGTACAGAAAAACAAACTGGCGAACTTAACGATTAGTGAAGTGACTTATACTTCGAAAGACGGGGTCGTCGCTTTAAGTCAGGACAATGGGGTAAAACTTATTTTTGGAAAAAAAGATTATAACGAACGTTTAACCTATTGGGATGCATTCTACAGGCAGGTCGTTCCCCAAAAAGGAATTGATCGTTTTGCTTATGTGGATTTGAGATACAAAGGTCAAATTGTAACACATGAGTTATAGAGGCAACGATGCAGGCATATTACAACAGGATATTATTAATCAATTACATAACAGGTGAGTTAATACGATGGAAGAGCGTATAGTTGTAGGACTTGACATAGGTACAACGAAAGTTTGTGCTATCGTCGCGTCTATTGACGAATTACAGCAAATCAACATCTTAGGTGTTGGACGGGCCCCAAGTGACGGCCTGAATCGCGGCGTGGTTGTAAATATCGATCGAACCGTCAATGCTATCCGAACAGCTATTGAACAGGCACAACTGGCATCTGGCATTGAAGTGCACTCGGTTAACGTTGGCATAGCCGGCGATCATATTCGAAGTATGCGTAGTAAGGGAGTTATTACGATTAATAACCGCGATAACGAAATTACGACAAAGGATGTTGAACGTCTGCTTGAAGACTGTCAGCAAATCATGTTACCGGCTGATCAGCAAATCATTCACGTCATTCCACAAGAATTCATCGTGGACGGTCAGGACGGAATTAATGATCCGGTTGGAATGAGTGGAATGAGAATGGAAGCGGAAGTACACATTATAACCGGATTGGTATCTGCTGCCAAGAATATTTACCGGTGTGTAGAAAAAGCAGGTTTCGAAGTAGCTGACGTTATCCTGGAACCACTCGCCTCGTCATATGCTGTTTTGGATGATGAAGAAAAAGAGGCTGGCGTGGTGCTGGTCGACATCGGTGGCGGAACTACGGATGTGGCCGTATTCCAGGAAAATACGATTCGACATACGGCGGTCATAGCGATTGCCGGACAAAAAGTTACGGATGACATTCGCATCGGATTAAGCGTTCTTGAGGACCAGGCCATGAAACTCAAACACGATCACGGAATGGCGTTTGCTGATCTGATTGAAGACGATGATGTCATTACCGTACCGGGCATCGCCGGACGTCCGCCAAAAGAAATTAAAATGAGTATTCTTGCTCAAATTATACAGGCCAGGGTCGAAGAAATCCTGGAGATTGTAGCAATTGAAATTAAGCGTAGCGGATATGCTAATTCGCTCAGTGCCGGTGTTGTTTTCACCGGAGGTGGTTCCCTTTTAAACGGCATTTGTCCATTGGCCAATGAGGTTTTGGGTATGGATGCTAAAATAGGACGGCCTCTTGGTTTATCCGGCGGTTTGGTAAGCGAAGTTAACAATCCGATTTATGCAACTGGGGTTGGTTTGGTGATTCACGCTCTAAAAGCGAAAACAGGAACAAATAATCATGCCATGGTTCCTTCGTCAAGTCAAGGATCAAGTGTTGAAAAAGTGATGACCCGATTAGCTGACCGTATGAAAAGTTGGTTTAGAGAACTATAAAGGAAAAATAGGAAAAGGAATAAGCAATCTAACAACAGGAGTCAATTATGACTAATAATATAAACACTCGCTTCAGCTTTGACGAACAAAGTCAGGAAAACGCGAAGATTAAGGTGATTGGCGTCGGCGGAGGTGGCGGGAATGCCATCAACAACATGATTGCCAAAGGCTTAAATAATGTTGAATACATCGCGCTGAACACCGACGCACAAGCGTTGAAACACAATAATGCCGATATAAACATTCAAGTCGGTAAATCATTAACCAGCGGACTCGGAGCCGGGGCACGACCGGAGATCGGACGTGAAGCGGTTGAGGAAAACCGGCATGAAATGGAGGAGTCAATCGAAGGTGCCGATATGATTTTCGTCACCGCAGGAATGGGCGGCGGTACTGGTACAGGTGGAGCTCCCATTGTCGCGGGAATCGCTAAACGGAAAGGTATTCTTACGGTAGCTATTGTCACTACACCGTTTATGTGTGAAGGACGTATTCGTATGAAATATGCCGTCGAAGGTATAGCAGAACTGAAGAAAAACTGCGATACGGTCATTGTCATTCCGAATGAGCGGTTATTGGATATTTCGACGGAAGACACGACACTTGTCGAAGCTTTTGAAATGGCTAACGAAGTTCTTTACAATGCAACACGAGGTATCTCCGATCTGATCTTAATGCCCGGTCTCATTAACCTCGACTTTGCCGATGTCAGAACGACTATGCTCGACGGAGGCGCAGCTATCATGGGTTCCGCAACAGCCTCAGGACCGGATCGTGCGGAAATTGCAGCTCGTGAAGCCATCAATTCTCCATTACTTGATGGGGTAAGTATTCGTGGTGCCCGCAATGTCCTGGTCAATATTTCGGCCGGTTCTAATCTCGGTATGCGTGAGTCGACTCTTGCCACAAGCATCATACAGCAGGAAGCCGGCGAAGACGCCGAAATCATCATGGGTACCGTTCTGGATGAATCCTTTGGCGATGAAATGAGGATAACGGTTATTGCAACCGGATTTGAATTATCACAAAACAAAAAAGCCGCCAAAATCACTTCCAATAAACCGGCGTTTAAAAAGCCTGAGAATAATGACGGTCAGCAACATCCGGAACCTCCTTCTGCTGATAATATTCCACGACGTTTTCAAAGACAAGCAACCGAATATTACAAAGGGGAAAAGAACTTAAAACATCTTGATTCACCGGCAATTCACCGGCGTGGTATCAATATCAGGAGCATCAAAGAAAATGATCCTGAAATGGAACATGATTCGAATCAGGCACAAAATTCCAACAATGAAAACGAACAAAAAAATCGTAATCGAAATGTCTTGTTAAACAACCGGGAAGAAAGGATTGACAAGACCAATTCAGATCAACCGGCATTCCTCCGCAAGATCATGGATTAAACACGATTAGTTCGTCACACTTTTTCCTATTTTAGATTGCTGATAAAAGGAGTCCTTTGAACGGGGCTCCTTTTACTTTTTGTGCGGGATGCGGGATGCGGGATGCGGGATGCGGGATGCGGGATGCGGGATAATGAAAACTTTTCAATCCAAATTCAATTGTCAAATTTAATTGATATTTAGCCCTCGTTCCCAACGTCCTCATTGGGAACGTTACCCCTGAAACTCTGTTTCATTTGAAGTAAAGATATAAAGTGCAGGATGATTTACTCCCTGCACTTTCCGAATCAACTAAGAGGACGCGGAGCTTCCGATATTGCGTTCCCAAAGGGACTTTGGGAACGAGGTTTATGGGTTGGATATTTAGCCCTCGTTCCCAACGTCCTCATTTGGAATGTTACCCCTGAAACTCTGTTTCATTTGAATATCGAATAAGATGATTATTTGAGACCATTTTCCTACCTACACCAAACCGGAATTAAGAGGACGCGGAGCTTCCGATGTAGCATTCCCAAAGGGACTATGGGAATGCAATATGAACGAGAATTATCTCAATGAATAAATAAATTAAGCCAAATACGTATCCCAAATCAGGTGAATGGCTACGATAAATACAAATGAA
>Ga0102962_1000552_pt1 | contig 17253 bp, 12 predicted proteins | sample SalPonF2_C_D2_MG_FD_84519 | JGI IMG/M metagenome (GOLD analysis project Ga0102962, IMG submission 84519) | Salt pond soil microbial communities from South San Francisco under conditions of wetland restoration - Salt Pond MetaG SF2_C_D2_MG ...
ATTTTTTACAATAACGTAAAATCGTCGGGGGTCATCCCACAGGTATCGGTGATCATGGGTCCGGCTGCCGGTGGAGCTGTTTATTCGCCATCGATAACCGATTTCGTCTTCATGACAAACAAGACCAGTTATATGTTTGTAACGGGTCCGAATGTTGTGAAGGAAGTCCTCAATGAAGATGTTGGCTTCGAAGATCTTGGCGGGGCCGAGATTCATGCCAAGAAAAGCGGGGTAGCTCAGATGATATATGAAGATGAGGAGAATACCCTTTTTGGGGTGAAGAAGCTCCTGTCATACCTGCCATCCAACAATCTTGAAAACCCACCGTTTACCGAATACGATGAACAGCAGCCCAGGACTGCTGAGGAGAAGTTGAGGGACATTGTTCCCGATGATGCCAATAAGCCCTATGATGTGAAGGATGTGATAAACCTGATCATGGATAAGGGCAGTTTCTTTGAGATATCCGAAAACTACGCACAGAACATCATTGTTGGTTTCGGGCGCCTCGAAGGTAAGACCATCGGGATTGTTGCTAATCAGCCAAAGGTCCTTGCCGGAACACTCGATATTAATTCTTCCATGAAGGCTGCGCGCTTTATACGGTTTTGTGATTCTTTCAATATCCCCATCCTCACTCTTGAGGATGTGCCCGGTTTTCTCCCCGGACTTGATCAGGAACATAACGGGATTATCAGACATGGCGCCAAACTGCTTTACGCCTATGCCGATGCTACGGTTCCCAGGATAACCGTTATTCTCCGTAAATCCTACGGGGGGGCATACTGTGTTATGAACAGCAAAAACCTTGGTGGTGATTTTAATTTTGCATGGCCTACAGCCGAAATTGCCGTAATGGGACCTGAAGGGGCTGTTGCCATCCTGTATAAACGCGAGCTTGCCGAATCGGACGATCAGGATAAACTCAAGAAAGAACTGGCACTTAAATACAGAAATGAAATTGCCAATCCATATATTGCTGATGAAAAAGGGTATATTGATGAAGTCATCGATCCGGCAGTCACACGCCAGAAACTCATCAATGCCTTTGAGGCTTTAGAGAATAAACACGTGAATGTTCCCTCCAGGAAGCATGGAAATATTCCTCTTTAAATCAATCGTATGAAAATTAAGAGCATACTCATTGCAAACCGTGGAGAAATCGCTGTCAGAGTAATCCAGACAGCTAAGATTATGGGTATTTCGACCTGGGTTATCAAAACCTCAAAAGAACCATACGCTTATTATTTGAGTGAAGCCGATAATATCATAGATTTTACCGAGCAACTTGCAGATATACCCGAGTTCCTGGATATCGAAAATATCATTAAAGCAGCGAAGGAACATAACATTGATGCCATTCACCCCGGCTATGGCTTTCTTGCCGAGAGCCCGGTTTTTGCCAGCCGCTGTGCAGAAGAAGGTCTTGTCTTTATCGGGCCTTCCTCAGATGCAATCTACAGGATGGGCAACAAGACCATTGCTAAGCAACTGGCCCGGGAACATAAGGTTCCCCTGCTGGAAGGTAGCCAGGGCAACATTGAAACGCCGGAAGAAGCTCTTAAGATGGCCAAAAAAATTGGCTTCCCGGTTATCCTTAAGGCTGCATCTGGCGGCGGTGGACGTGGTATGCGTATCGTCGAGTATGAGAAAGATGTGCAGAAGATGTTCAAGATGGCCAGCTCAGAAGCCGAAAAAGCCTTTGGCGATCCTTCCGTTTTCATCGAAAAATATGTCAGAAATCCCCGTCATATCGAATTCCAGGTCTTTGGCGACAAACATGGAAACATAATCCATCTCGGAGAACGGGAATGCTCGGTTCAACGTAAACACCAGAAACTTCTTGAAGAATCTCCTTCTGCTGCCCTTACACCCGAACTCAGGGAGAGAATGGGAAAAGCAGCCATCAACATTGCTAAATCGGTAAACTACTATAGTGCCGGAACCGTGGAGTTCCTTCTCGATGAAAAATCCGATTTTTATTTCATGGAGATGAATACCAGGATACAGGTCGAACACCCCGTGACCGAGATGGTTACAGGTCTCGACTTAATTGAATGGCAGATACTGGTGGCCCAGGATGAGGTCCTTCCCCTGAAACAAAAGGATGTTAAAATTAACGGATGGGCCATTGAATACCGCATCAACGCCGAAGATGTCCAGGCAGGATTCTCGCCGAGCCTTGGTTCTGTCGAGAAGATATCCTATCCCAGAAGTAAGAATATCCGAATCGATTCCGGGGTGGTGCAAGGTTCACTGATTACGCCCTATTTCGACTCCATGATCGCCAAACTCATCGTTCATGGCGAAACCAGGGAAAAAGCCATTTCATACTCGGCTAACGCTCTGAAAAAGTTGTGGATCAAAGGACTAAAAACAACGATACCCTTCTGCAAAGCTGTTCTTGCAAACAAGAACTTCCGCAAAGGAAAATACGACACCTCCTTCCTTACCAGTGAAATGAAAACCACCTATTTCGTTGATCCTGACGAGGAAATGCTGGCCGCCTTTTTTGCTACTTACGATTTTGTTCGCGAACTGGACAGTGAAGAAAAACGGGTTGTTGATTTTGACAAAGGCAAAAATATGGCCCCCTGGGTTTTGAAAAAAAGACTCAGATCGCTTTAAAACATGTTGTAATATGAACAGTCAGAACGGAAAAACAACAAAAGATAAGTTTATCGCCTGTACACCTTCGAATAAGAAATTCGAAGTGTCTAACCCGCTTAGCGAGAAGGTGAAAGTGAAAGGTAAAAAACTGGATCTGAGGGTCATTGAAGATCCTGAAGGTTTTTCATATATCATTTACAAAAACAAGAAATACCAGGTCGATATCCTGGAAAAAAACCAGAACAAATATACCGTGACGATCAACGGCGTGTGGTACTCCTTCACGATTGAAACGCCCATCTCCTATAAACGCCGGAAGACACTCAGTAAAAACGGTTCATCATCAAAAATCGAGGTAATCAATGCGCCTATGCCGGGAAAAATTCTCGATGTAATGGTGGAGGAGAACAGTGAGATCAAACAAGGCGAACCCCTGTTTATCCTTGAAGCCATGAAAATGCAGAATGAGATTGTATCCAACGTGTCGGGACGAATCACTAAGGTCAATATCAAGCAGAACGATTCTGTGATGAAAGACGATGTGATGCTCGAGATCGAGAAATCATGATCATCCCTCTGTCATCATATCTTCAATAATTTTGTTGATTATTTCAGTCTCCGACATTCCCATAGCCCTGATCTGTTTCGGAACAATGCTTTCGCTGCTCATTCCGGGGACGGTATTTATTTCAAGGAAATACAAGTCATCCCCTTTCAGGATAAAATCAACTCTTACCAGCCCTTTGCAAAACGTGAGGTCATAGATCTGTGAGGCCAGGTCCTGGCAGCGGCGGCTTACCTCCTCTGTAACCCTGGCCGGGGTGATCTCGTCGGCCATACCCACCGTGTACTTGGCCTCGAAATCAAAAAACTCCTTTTTGGAAACGATCTCTGTTACAGGGAAAATAATTTCTTCCGACCGGGTTTTAAGGACACCACATGTCAGCTCGGTACCGCCAATAAAGGTTTCGATAAGTGCTTCCGAATCTTCCCCGAAAGCTTTTTCAATAGCCGGCTGAAGCTCTTCAACAGCCTTTACCCTGGTGATACCAAAGCTTGACCCTCCACTGTTAGGTTTCACAAAACAGGGCAGACCGAGCCTGTCGGCAATTTCAGCCGGGGAGGGCTGGCTCTCCCTGGTTACCAGCATGGATTCGGCCATGCGTATGTCTGAATTTTTAAGATACATTTTGCATACGTACTTGTTGAAAGTGAGCGAGGATGACATCACTCCTCCCGTATTATAGCCGACGCCCAACATATCAAGGTAGGCCTGTATTTTCCCGTCTTCACCGGGTGTCCCGTGAATGATGATGAAAGCATTTTCGGGTTTAATCCTGCCTTGCGGGGTCATAAAACTGAAGTCGTTCATATCGATGTCCTGCTCACGTCCGTCGTCGAGCAGTGCTTTCCAGTTCCAGCCTTTCACAAGCACGGTGAAAGGCGTATACCGTGAAGTATCGATAAGGTTCTTGACCTGCTCTGCACTCCTGATGGAAATGACATATTCCGATGATGTTCCTCCAACGAGAACCGCAATGGCTTTTTTCATTCGGCTATTTTTTTCAATGTTAAGGAAAAAATACGAGAGATGATGGTTTACTTATTCTTCGGGATCACGTCCTGAGACATATCTTCGCCATTTTTCAAGGACCTCGGTCATATCAGGCGGCAGGGACGAATCGAAAAACATGTCCTTACCAGTTGCCGGATGCTTAAAACCCAGTGATTTAGCATGGAGTGCCTGCCGTGGAAGTATTGAGAAGCAGTTTTGTATGAACTGGCGGTACTTGGTGAATGTGGTTCCCTTCAGTATCTGGTTGCCGCCGTAGTCGCTGTCGTTGAACAATGGATGTTTGATAAACTGGAAATGGACCCGTATCTGGTGAGTACGGCCGGTTTCGAGTCTGCATTCCACCAGGTTGACATAGTCGAAATGTTCGAGTACGCTGTAATGCGTCACGGCATGTTTTCCTTCAGATTCATCGGCGAAAACATACATTTTCTTACGGTCTTTGGGGTTCCTGCCGATATTCCCGGTTATGGTTCCTTCGTCCTCTTCCATGTTGCCCCATACCAGGGCCTGGTAAGTCCTTTTGGTGGTTTTTTCGAAAAATTGCCGGGCCAGCCTGTTTACAGCCATTTCATTTTTTGCAACCACCAGCAGGCCCGAGGTATCCTTGTCGATGCGGTGTACCAGGCCCGGCCTGACTTCACCCGACTGGAAAAGGGGATTGTCACGCAGGTAATACATCAGGGCGTTCACGAGCGTGCCGGTATAATTCCCCACACCGGGGTGTACCACCATGCCTGGTTCTTTATTTACCACCAGGAGGTCATCATCTTCATAGATGATGTTCACCGGGATGTTTTCCGGTAATATTTCTATCTCACGGGGCGGATGGGGGAGAACAATGGAGATAATGTCTTTGGGCCTGACCTTATAGTTTGGTTTTACCGGGTTTTGGCTGACCAGTATGTTACCAGCTTCGGCAGCCAGCTGTATGCGGGTTCTTGAGATATTTTCCAGCCGGTTTACAAGGAACTTATCGATGCGGACCGGGGTCTGGCCTTTGTCCACCTCAATGCGGTAATGTTCGTATAACTCCTGGTTATCGTTCGTTTCATCGTGCATGAAGGCGAAGTTAATGATTTATAATCACTTTCTTTGAGGAGGACTGACCTGTGGACTGATTTCTCAGTATCAGGAAATAGACACCAGGCTTTAAATCGCCGGTATAGATCATGGTCTGATTGGACGGGTCATATTCGCCCAGCCGGCGACCGGTAATATCGACCATTTCCAGTTGGTACCCGGAGCCATTGGGATTAAAATCAATATGCAGGTACTGGTCGGCAGGGATGGGGTAGGCTCTGAACAAGTCGTTATTTGCCCGGGCCGGTTCCGGCGCGCGGATACCGGTAAGTGGGTCGAGGCTCACAACAGGGCGCAGCATCAGTGAAGCCGAATACTGGGTGTTCAACCATCCGTTACCCGTATTATAAAAGATCTTGTTGCGATGGTTGCGGTTGAGGTCGAGGCCAATATTTGAAAGCTTATCAACGGTTTTTGTCCATCCCACATAGAACGGACCTTCGACAGGAACAGGGTATTCGAGTGTATACCTTGTAAACTGGTTCAGATCTTCACTGTATTTCACTTTAACGCCCAGTTCATTATAGATAAGGTTGCCGGGTTTGCCGTTATCATCCTCCCATACGCAGAGGTAGAAATAGTACTTCAAATTCAGGCTGTCGAGAACCTGGTTAAAATACATATCGACAGCCCGCAGACTGTCGGCGCGATACGATTCAAATTTGACAGCGACAGAAGCATTTTTTGTTCCCTGGCCCCTGAGACCGTATCCGGCTTCAGCGGTACCGTCATCGTAAGCATAATAATTATCGAAGACCTGGGTATAATACAGCGTGTCGTTGGGTTTATAATCGAACACATCGGTCCTGAGGATGGTCTTGATATTTAAGGTGGCAGAATTGCCGGCGTCAAAATCGAACGGGTAATCGTATGAGTACAGGTAATTAATACTGTCACCGGCAGCCAGGTCGTTGGCAACAGGTGTTGTACTATAGGTATAGCCTGTTTCGTTGTCGGTAATTTGAAGCAGTTTTGTCACATTCCTGGTAATGGTGTCGTGGTTCATGATCACAGCCGGTATGAAGGGTGTCCTTTGGGTGAAGTAAGCCTGCTTCAGGTGGCTCCAGGGTACGGATTCGTAGTCTTTCAGGATGGAGGGCAACGGATTAATAAAAGCCACGTCGCGCAGGATGGTATCGTTTTTATTACGTCCGGCATTGAGATACACGTAATCGATATGCCAGTGGTCGACATTTGAACGCAGGTCGGGGTAGTCGTTATTTTCGGCCTGGCTGGCATAATTGAAGAAGCGGAATCGGAAGCCTTTTTTCAGGAAGGCTGTATCGGTAACCGGTATCATAACCTGCCGGAATGGTCTGAGGCTATCGCCGGGTGTATCCCATACGCGTTGCCATATACCTAAGCCGGTATTAAGGAATTCGAGGCAGAGTGAATCGTTCGGATCGGGCATTTCGCCGAGTCCTTTTGGCTGAAAGAAAAAGCTCAGGTAAATACTGTCGGAAGGCACTTTGGCCAGATCGATGGGTTGCGAGGTGAGGTAGTCGGCGACATACGGCCTGGTACCGGCATCGGGATATTCCGAACCATCGAAATTATAGGCGTCAAGTGTAGCAACGCCTGCTGTAACGGGGAATACAGGGTAAGTATTATTAATAAATGCAAAATTATCGCTCCATAGGGATGGTTTAGGTTCGACAAAAGAATCGGAGAAATCATCAATAAAAGGAAGTTTCACCGTATCGGCAGGGGCTGCTTTCCTGGGGGTTGGATGGTTAAGGTAGAAGTCTCTTGCCACCTTGTTCTCACCCAGGGGGATCATGACTTCCTGGGCACTGAGCAGACTGGTAGTCATGATCGGCAGCAGGAGTAAAAACAGATTTCTCAGTTTAGTTGTACAGGTCATCCTGAATGTCTTCATCATTTTCAATAGTCAGGGTATCGGTCTGTGGCAATTTCGTTGAATCGACAGTTAACCAGACATCCACATTAGCGCCAAGGTGAATGGTATTCCCCTCCTGGAAAGGAGGTCTCTGTCGCCAAATAAAGGCACTGACAGTATCTTCCTCGTTGGTAACCGTGTTGTCGTAAATGACGGCATTGAGGTTAAGATAGCGGTCGGCCAGCATATTCCTGGCGTTGAACAGGCTAAGGCCAACCAGGTCGGGAACAGCCGTAGTTTCAACGCTAAGGCCTTTTCCAAGAACCAGGTCGATCTGTGAACCTTTGAGAACTTTTGAACCGGGATGTACCAGTGTGTCGTTTAATCTTTGTTCAAGCACCCTGTTGGTAAACGGGTCGGGCCGGTATGAAATTTTCCCCAGGGTAAGACCATACGATTCCAGGGTGCTCCGGGCCTGCCGGAGTGATACGCCGGTGACGGTCGGCATGGTCACTTTCTCGGGGTTTACCGCGTTCATGGTCAGGTAGATCCTTCTCTTCTCCTTGACTTTTGAACCTGGTTCTGGATTCTGCCGGGCAACGGTTCCCCTGGGCAGTTCCTTGTAGAAGATCGAATCGGTAACTTCATAACGGAGATTCTTCGAGTCGAGGATAAGCTGAACTTCCTCCTGGCTCAAGCCGGTAAGATCGGGTACGGTAATGGCCTGGCCGTGGTGGGTATAGACTCTTAACCAGATCAGTGTTCCTGCAAACAGGATAATTAAGATTGCAGCAGCAACCAAAAGATTTCTCAGAAATGTTTTCGAAATCAGGAAATTCAGAAAATTCATAGGGTTAACTTTATTACCCGACAAAGATAATTAAATCCGTATTATTCAGCAGCAAATCCGGCCCTGAATAAGGAACGGCCTTAAGCGGTCATTCCCACCGGGAAGACGGATCAGCATCTTGAGTCATGATCCATGTTTTTAATGAACGCAAATTTTCCCGGAAAGGTATACCGGTCAGGTGAATATTTTCAATGGGTTGTACAGGCTGTCGCGTTCCACGGGTATTCTTCCGCCGGCTTTTACGAGGGCCACGATCTCTTCGACGGTCATGCCCGGGTTCTGCTCTTCGACACCGGCCATGGTGTATATTTTTGTGGTATCATTAATGGTGCCATCGAGGTCGTCCACTCCAAAGGTTAGTGCCAGGGTGGCATTTTCTTTTCCTATCATGGGCCAGTATGCCTTGAGATGGGGAATGTTATCCAGGAAGATTCGTGTTACTGCGTAGTTCCTCAGATCTTCAGGGAAGGATACTTCGCCGGTTTCCGACATCGGGTTATTCATGCTTCGGTACTTCAACGGGATAAAAGCGTTGAAACCAGCTGTTTTATCCTGAAGATCCCTGAGACGGTTGAGGTGATCGATACGCTGGGCGTAATTTTCAAGGTGTCCGTACAGTATGGTAGCATTTGTGGGCAGGTCCAGTTCATGCGCCGTCTGATGAATTTCAAGCCACCGTGCCGACCCGGTTTTGTCGGGGCATATCCTGGCCCTTAGTGTCTCGTCAAAGATCTCGGCGCCTCCGCCGGGCATTGACTGGAGACCGGCTTTTTTCAACAGGGTGAGGGCTTCTTTGATACTCAGCCTCGACTTTCGGGCCATGTGATCAATTTCGGCCGCGGTAAATCCCTTGATATGGATACCCGGAAGCTCCTCCCTCACAATGTGTAACATTTCGGCATAGTATTCAGCTCCTCTGGCAGGATGAACGCCACCGACAATATGGATCTCAGTCACGTCCTTCCCTTTGAAGTCCGAGACCAGGCTGCGGACCTCATCAAGGCTGTATTCCCACGCACCTTCTTCATTCACGTTCCTCGAATAGGAACAGAAGAGACAGTTATGAATACAAATATTGGTTGGCTCGAGGTGAAAATTGCGGTTAAAATACACGTAATCGCCGTTTTGCTCCAATCTGCAGCCGTCGGCCAGCAAACCCAGCAGCGAGAGATCAAATTCTTCAAATAGAAAAAGTCCTTCTTCGGGGGTGATCCGTTCGTGGTTTAAAATCTTCCGGGATATTTCTTCTTTCTTTCCTTTAAGTCCCTTCAAAACAATTGCCTGCTCCATACTTAGTCCGTTTTTACAAGTCCCGTTTTTGTTATTACACTTGATTCCTGGTAGGTTTCGTAATCGGTATTGATCTCCCAGAGGTTATGACTCGTGTTTTCGAGTACATTCTCTGCTGCCAGGAGACCCATAAAAATACTGTGATCCTGGTTGTTATATTTATAAGCGCCATAACGTCCGATAGCCTGGAGGTTTTCGATGCCATCCAGGTAGTTTTCAATGGGCTTTAGTTTTTCCTTATATCCTTTAAAGTAAACGGGGTAACACCTGGGTATCCGTATTACTTTTCCTTCCAGTACTTTACCTCCGCCACTGAGCCCTGTTGATTCAATCTCGCTGGTGGCCAGGTTGATATATTCTTCATCGTCAAGCTGCCATTCCGCGTCCTCGAAATTGCACCAGTATTCCATGCAGAGAATGGTCGATTGTTCATCGCCGTACAGGCCGGGAACCCAGTTGCGGAAATTGGTGATACGGCCGGTCTTCAGGTTGGACGAATGGATATACAGCCATTGGTCGGGGAACAGGTCGGTTTTGCCAATCTTCAGGTAAACAAGAATGGTGTTGCGGAATTTTAATGAATTGGCAAGGTCCCTGATATTATATGGTGTTTCCGGAAGGCGTGTCACGAGCAATGATATGGGCATTGAGGAGATGACATGATCGTAATCCAGGACTTCACCATTGGTAAGCTGAAGGCCTTTGACGACATGACCAGAGGTGATGACCTTTTCGACGCCCTGTTTAAGGTGTATATTCCCACCATTCTCTGTGATAATGTGGGCCATTTTTTCGTAAATCCACCCCGATCCCCGGAGTGGATAGGCAAACTGATCGACCAGGGTCTGGTGTTTATTTCTCTTTCCCTGGAACAGGGCATTCTTGATAGCTTCGAACAGGGAGAGTTTCTTGATGCGTTGAGCAGCAAAATCCTTGTCGAGGTCCCGGCAACTGATGCCCCACAACTTTTCACTGTAGGTCTTGAAGAAAATACGGTACAATCGCCTGCCAAACCGGTTGGATACCCAACTTTCGAACGTATCATCATCGCGGGCAGGGAAGATACGTTGCTTAACGTAACTTAGCACGCACAGCATGGCTTCCAGCATGCCGAGACCCTTCAGGGCATTACCGGCTTTGATGGGGTAATTGAAAAACGTGTTTTTATAGAAGATGCGTGTCTGCCTGTTGACAATATCATATTCTTTTCCTGCCACCTCGAGCCAAAGGCCGTTCACGCGGGTATCGTGACTGAAAAACCGGTGAGGCCCCAGATCAACCCTCTGGTTGAACAAGTCGACCGAACGGGCCAGCCCTCCTATATGCGGCGATATTTCATAAACGTCCAGTTGCTTTATCTTCCCTTCGGGGACAGCCTTCGACAATTCGTAAGCTGCAGTTAAGCCTGCCGGACCGGCACCAATGACTGCGACTCTCATTTACACGGTTGCATTTAACGTAGTGGCAAAATTAAAAATAATTACAAAGTAAACAATTAAAGTGAATTGGCTTGTTTTCGTAACAACTCTGCCTGCTGCCTGTCGCCCTTTTTTTCGAGTATGTTGGCTATCCTGAGATAGGCATCCTTAAAGCGTGAATTCAGTCTCAAGGATTCCTGAAAATACTTCAGGGCTTCATTGTCGTCTCCTTTCATCATGTAAGCCAATCCTAAATTATAATATGCCTGCGAATTCTTGAAATTGATAGCGATGACCTGGTTGAAAATGGTAATTGCCCGGTCTGTAAGTACCGGATTTCCTCTTATATTTCCTTCTGTAAGATATGAATACCCGATCAGGTTAAGGGCCTTGTCGTAGTTCGGATAAAAGCCCATGAGCTGATGAAGCAGTGACCTGGCTTTGCTGAAGCCGCCAACCAAGATGTAGCCCTGGGCAGCACTCATGTAGGCAATCTCGTTATATTTATCATAATTTATTGCTTTTTCCAGAAGCTTTATTCCTTCCACAATTTTCGAAGCGTCCTTAGCTCTAATGCCCTCATTTAGTTTCTTAATACCATAATAATCATCCCGGTTTTCACGCTTGACCACTGCGCAAACCGGAACGTCATCTACTTTCACCTCATGGATTGTATTCTTCGGAGGCCAGATGTCGTGTCTTATCTGGTAGGGATCAATGTAGTTCATAAAATACACGGCATAATCCCAGTTTTGCATTCCCCGGTCGTAATATCTTGTATAAGGTAAAGAAACGGTATCGGAATAATGCCTGAAATAGTAGGCGATGGTAGCAGAAGGTGCATTTGAAATGATCGTTGTTTTTTCTTTCCGCCCGGGCAAAACGTCTTTTTTTATCCACTCTGTTCCGGGTTTCAGACTGACCAGGTAATAATCGGTTTCGTATTTTTTATAAGCTTTATCAACACCACCCACCAGTTGGTTGTAATAAATATATTGAAGCGGGAAATTTCTGAATATGTGGACAACGGGACCTGTCATTAGAAGAATGACGGCTATTACAAGGCCGGTCCGGGCATACCTGTTGGAGAAAGCATCCCTGAGCCATATTATCCCTGCTGTACTCAGGACAACCAGCGGGGGGTATACAAACAGGACGTGACGCCAGCCGCCGTATACATTTGATCCTTTGTATATGATGTAAGCCACCGGGAAGAGCGCTGCGAAATACAGTATGAATATCCAGAACGGACTTACCCTGTGCCTGTGCCTGTAAAAGGTAAACAAGGGAATGACAAAGAAGAACAGGATGACCAGCGGGACGGTTATCAGGATGTTTTTTGGTATATAATACCATGGCAGGTGGTCGGACCAAATAATTTTACCTTCGAACATTACTTTGAGCGATACCGTAATGTTGGACATCATCTTCAGGGAATTGAACGGGTTCTTCAAGGGTGCCCTGAGGGCATAAGGCCAGGGCAGTATACTCAGGAAATAGGCAGCCAGTGAAATGACAACCAGGAAAACAAGCCCTTTCCTAAGGAAGCTTTTGTAGCCGGCCGACATAAATTTCCAGGGCCACTTGTTGTAAATAACAAAAAGAAAGCTGAACAGGAAAAGGTAGGGGATGAGGATAAGGCCCCCGATGCGGATGGAAATAGTAAAGGCAATACCTACAGCAATGAGGGCAGCTGTTTTCCATGAAAACTCGGGTAAGCGTTTCAGGAACCTGATTGTTTGGAGAAGGGTGAAGATATATCCCAGGGCGAATGGAATGTCGAGTGGATTGTTCATGGCATGGCCCAGAAAACGCGGAGAAAAGAATAGCAGGAAAATACTCAGTAATCCGGCGGCATTGCCCAGGAGAAGCCTCACCAGGAAGGCCGTTGCGACGATGGTGAGGGCACCTATGAAGCCGTTTAGCACGTGTCTTGTTTCATAGATATTCTCGATATGAAACGTCTTGATGAAGACGTAGGTGAAGAGGTCGAATGACTGACCGTAATAGTTCAGTTTGTACTTCCGGTCGGTCAGGGCCAGGGTGTCTTGTCCGCCGGAGGCAAAATAATTATAAACCTTTTCTGCCTGTAGCCAGTGTTTTTCCTCGTCTCCCGAAATGCCGGCATGAAAGGATATCAGCGGCAGAATCACCATGGTGAGTAATATACCTGCAATAAACAGGGGTCGCCAGGCAGGAGACTCTTTTAGAAATGCAGGGTGTTGTCCGGTTCTGAATTCGCTTATGGGCCTGGAAAAATTCCAGTAGGTCCATCTCCGGAGAGCGGGTAAAGGTGAAGTGGGTCGTCTTAATTTTGATGGTTTGTCCTGGTAAGGATTTCCGACGGAAGTGAAGAATTTTTCAGTCCTCAGGTTCATTCGGCGAAGGTGCCAAAGTACATTGTCTTTAAGGCCTGACGATGTGTGTGCGGGCAATTCCGCCAAGTAAACTGCCAGCTTACGTTCCAATATTATTCCGCCAGAAGAGGCTGGCGGTTGGTCTTCAAAAAAAATCTCAGACCAGCTTCCCGCTTGCGGGAAAGCGTCCTGGTGCACGAAGAAATTGTTAAATTTTATCTCACCTGCCATACCGCCGGCTTTCAGTATCACCAAATAGTCAAAAGCGTTGTCGGGGACTGAAAGGATATTTTCTCCGGGAGCCATAACGTGTAAGTCCTCTTCCGCCAGTAAAGACTTGTTGGGGAGACCCTCATTTTTTCGCGGGATATCCAAAAGAAAAAATGAAGCCATTTCCCTGTAATCCTTTTTAAGATGCTTTATGGATTCAGTAATGTGTAATATGTTTTCCGGTGTATAGTCAGAACCGTAAAACAGAAAGGCTGTTTTTTTCAGGGAATGTAAAGAAGAATGTGCAGCAACCCGGGATTTGACTTTTTTCTTCATTTCCACTTCTAATTAGGACATTTATGAAGTGAAGATAAGAATAATCTTCCTTGTTAATGTATCAAAAAATGAAATTTCCGGGCCTCTGTCTTCTGGACTTCCTTGTTTTTTGGCTATCGGTTAGCGATAACAGGAACGGGGGAACCTTACAAAAAGCGCAAAAAAAAACGAATCATGTACATGATTCGTTTCAGCAATGCGTAAAAAGCAACAGGTGTGTACTTATTTTTTATGCCTGGCTTCGTCAGATACCGACAGCTTTTTCCTTCCCTTGCCTCTTCTTGCAGCCAGAACTTTACGGCCATTGGCTGTAGCCATTCTGGATCTGAAACCATGCTTGTTGCTTCTTTTTCTTCTGGACGGCTGAAACGTTCTTTTCATGACAGTATATCTTTATTCCGTTATTATCTCTTGAATTCGGACTGCAAAAATAGCTTTTTTTTTATATATCAAAAAGAAATACAGGAAAAAAGAACATGTCTTTACGCTTTTCCCGTAAGGGGGAGGTATACGATTTTTTTTGTTTCAAAGAATGGCTCCGTAAAAAAATCAGAAATGTTGAATACTTCTATGCGGGGATGGAAGGGCTGTATTTCTTCCCTGAAGTCGCCGCCCTTGAGGTAAAGGATGCCGTTGGGACGGTCATTAAAATGATCGGCCGAGATTTTGTTCTCCACCCAGGTGTAAAATTTTGGAAAGCTGGTTACAGCACGGCTGGTTACGAAATGCCATTTTCCGTCAAGTTTTTCCGCCCTGGTGCTTACAGCCTCGGCATTGCGAAGTTCCAGGGCAGCTATGAGGTCGTTAACAACCATAATCTTTTTGTTGATGGAATCAACGAGGGTAAAAGAAGCTTCCGGGAAAAGCACTGCCAGCGGTATGCCCGGGAAACCACCGCCGGTACCAACATCGAGGATGCGGCTTTGGGGTTTGAACGGTAAGACCTTTGCAATGACCAGTGAGTGAAGGATGTGGCGTTCATAAAGATGGGGCATATCTTTTCTTGAAACCAGGTTGATCTTCGAATTCCAGTCCAGGAAAAGTTCACCCAGCTGACGGAATTTTTCCTGTTGTTCACCGGACAGGTCCGGGAAATATTTCAGGAGAAGGTCCATGCGGGTGGTCAGATTTTTTCCGGTGTGTTTTTCAAAATGTTAAAAAGCAATTCTCTGGCCCTGAAGAGTTGTGCTTTTACAGTTCCGATAGGCAGATCGAGTTCCCTGGATATTTCTTCGTAGGAAAACTCTTTAAAATAGCGAAGCTCAACAAGCCGGCGGTAGCGGGGTTTCAGCTTTGATACCACCTCACGCATGATGGTTACCTTTTGTTGGTTAATCATGTGAAGTTCAGGGTCGGGCGATTCAGATTGAATAGATGCTGAAGGGCTTAGTGAATCGTCCTCATCAAAGGTATGATCGAGCGATACGGTGTTCCCTCTTTTCTTCCTGATAAAATCGATACAATTATTCGTTGCAATTTTGAAAAGCCAGGTACTGAACGCGTAATTCGGGGTATACTGGCTAATGTTTTTAAATGCCTTCCCGAATGCTTCAATGGTGAGGTCTTCAGCATCAATCGGGTTGTTTACCATTTTGAGAAGCATAAAATAGATGGTATCCCGGTACCGCCCCAGAAGTTCTGCAAAAGCCTTCTGGTCCCCTTTTTTAGCTTGTTCCACAAGCCTGAAATCCTGCTGAGCCTTATCTGACAGGTTAAGGTTTAATTCCATCTATTTCTTTTCCTTTCAATATAATTCCCAATGTGCATCAACCCGTAGAACAGGGGCACAAAAGGTTCAATCAGCAGCGAAGGTAAGAATAAATAGTTTTCGTACAAACGCCTGAAAGCAATATTAAAAATTATCGCTTTAGTGATTATCATCAGGATATAAACACCAATGACGTACAATTCTAAATCAGGTCTAAATAGAAGCAGCAGGAAACTAATATTTAAAAGTGTCCGCGAGAGATATTCGGTACCCAGTAATCTGCGTACCGATTGTTGATAAAATTTTCCGGTTGTTAAATGGCGTCTTTTTTGGGAGAACCAGTCTGACCATCTTTTTTCGGGTTCCGACCATGTTATACTTTCCAGGTGGTTTTCAACAACGGTATTATTTTTCGTTGAAGCTTCACCTACAAAAAGATCGTCATCGCCTGAGCGCAACCTGCTGTGTGAAGCAAAGCCTTTATGCTTAAAGAACAGACTCTTTTTATAGGCCAGGTTCCGGCCCACACCCATATAGGGCCTTCCATACCTTGCCATCGCGGTATATTGCATGGCAATATAAGCTGTGTCAAAACGAATAAAGAGGTTTAACAGCCCTTTTGCTTTCTTGTACAAGCCAATACCGGTAACAATATCGACCTGGTCGTTGAAGTGCCTTACCATATAATGGATCCAGCTTTTCGAGGCGACCTCACAATCAGCGTCGGTGAATAGCAGATGTTCATTGGATGAAGCCTTGATACCGATGGTGAGTGCCAGTTTCTTACCATGACTGAATACCGGGTCTTTCTTGATTGTAGAAACTTTAAGTACCTTATATCTCTTCTGAAATGCGGCCAGAACCGTCTCTGTCTCATCTTCGGAACAATCGTTTACCACGATAACTTCGAAATCGGGGTAATCCTGTTCAAGTACAGAAGGGAGATGTTTCTCGAGGTTCACGGCTTCATTCCTGGCACAAATGATGACCGAAACCGGTGGCGTGCCCGTCGTTTTATTTTTCAGTGGCTTCGATTCTTTAGAAGCCCGGGTATATATAACCAGGTAATACCAGGCCTGGATAAAAAAGCTGACCAGGAATACTATGAGTAATGTCTTGGTATACAGATCGGTGTTTTGAATTAGGTAGTCCAATGATGTCTGAATTTTAGAAAGGCAATTTTAGAAAGATTTTTATCAGAACAAAACCAAATTAAGGGAAATTTTATTGTTTGGAAAAGGAAAAGAATGGTGACAGGAATTCCGATTGCCATCGGAGGAGACGAGAGATGGAAGAAGGGGAGGGCAGAGAGCATATTGCAAAGAGGGTAACAGGTAGCCCTTCATCGGTTAAGCTGTGCAGGACGATGGAGGTGTTCCGTTTTTTTGAATAATGAATAATGAACAGAAGAATTTCGAATTAGGAAGTCAGGCCTTGAGGGATTCAGCCGGACTTCGACATTCCTGCTTCGTTAAAGGTACGCAGGACGTAGTGGATATTCCGTTTTTATCGAGGTGTTTAAACCTTTCAGGATTGGCATTGACATCAGTGCCCAGCTTAATCCTTTCACCAATATCCCCGATTCTTTTTTATCTTTGCCCTTTATTTTCAAGACATGGAATTCAACGTAGAACACAACGATCCGGGATCGAAGGCCCGGGCAGGACGGATAAAGACAGCACATGGAGAATTTCCCACGCCGGTATTTATGCCGGTGGGAACGGCAGGCAGTGTAAAGGGTGTGCACCAGCGGGAATTGAAAGAAGAGGTTGGTGCCCCGATCATCCTGGGGAATACCTATCACCTTTTTCTGCGTCCCGGGCTGGACATTCTGAAAGCAGCCGGCGGGTTGCATAAGTTTATCGGCTGGGACCGGGCCATTCTTACCGACAGCGGCGGGTACCAGGTATTTTCACTGGCCGGGATCAGAAAAATAAAGGAAGAAGGAGCGGTATTCAATTCACATATTGATGGTACG
>Ga0102962_1000554_pt1 | contig 17174 bp, 14 predicted proteins | sample SalPonF2_C_D2_MG_FD_84519 | JGI IMG/M metagenome (GOLD analysis project Ga0102962, IMG submission 84519) | Salt pond soil microbial communities from South San Francisco under conditions of wetland restoration - Salt Pond MetaG SF2_C_D2_MG ...
TCGACGAAACTGCGCCCGGACTGCCTGAGCATGATCAGGACCTCGTGCGCCGAGCCCGCGATTTCGGGGGCGCCGCCGGCGCCCGGCAATCGCACTTTCGGATGCTCGTAATCGCCGATCACGGTGGTATTGATATTCGCGTAGCGATCGATCTGCGCCGCGCCGAGAAAGCCGACGTCGATGCGCCCGCTCTGCAGCCAGTAACGAAAGATTTCCGGAGTCGAGACGACCGTGTCAGCGGTCTCGGCAAGCTCTCCGTCGCCGATCGAAAGGGGCAGCACGTGCGGCTTGGCCCCGATCGGCCCTGACTCGTAGATCAGCACCAGGTCGGGTGCGTGCGTGAGCCTCGCCAGGTTGGCAGCGGTGGAAGGCAGGCCGATGCCCACGAAGCACACGGCACCGTCGCGGAGCCGGCGGGAGGCCGTTACGGTCATGATCTCGTTGGTGTCGTAGTCTGCGCCCGTCATCCTCGCTGCTCCGCTTCGCTCGTCTCGGCCAGCACGCGGCGGAATTCGTCGAAATCCGCGGTATCCAGGATGTGACGCTGGACCCAGGCGCGGAATCGGTCCCGGTCGCGGGCGATTCCGTCCCACTGCTGGTAGAAGGGATTGTTCCGGTCGTAGTAGCCATGTGCATAGGAGGGGAACGATCCGCCGGGGACGCAGCACACGGCGCTGACGACCCAGCTCGGCAGGATGCACGCGTTCGGCCAGGCGTCCAGGTCGTCGACGATCTCCTCGACCGTAACGATGACCCGCCGCGCCGCCAGGGCGGCTTCCTTCTGCACGCCGAGGACGCCCCACAGCAGCACGTTGCCCCGGCGGTCCGCTTTCTGCGCATGGATCACCGCGGTGTCCAGCTTCACGGCCGGTACGGCCGCCAGTTCCTCGCCCGTGAACGGGCAGTTGATGAACCGGATATTCGGGTTGTGCTTGACCAGGTCGGAGCCCGAGTAGCCGCGCAGCACCGCAAACGGCAAGCCCGAAGCGCCGGCGACGTAGGCGTTCGCCAACGCCGCGTGGCTGTGCTCCTCGATCTCGAGGGGATGCGGCCAGCCGCGTTCGATGGCGTCGCGCAGCCGGTGCAGCGATCCGACGCCGGGATTGCCGCCCCAGGAAAAGACCAGCCCTGTGGCACATCCCATGCCGACCAGCTGATCGTAGATGAGATCCGGAGTCATGCGGACCAGCGTCAGCCGCTCGAGCTCCTGGCGAATGATTTCGTGTCCGGCAGCAAAGGGAATGAGATGCGTGAAGCCTTCCAGGGCTACGGTGTCGCCGTCCGCAACCAGTTCCTTCACCGCCTCCCGCAAGGAGGTGATCTGTGCCATGGCTTTCCAGGTGTGCGATTATCGATTACGTGTTCGAATAACGGTCTACGACGAGAATTTAGCCCCCATTGCCCGGCAGATCAAGTGGGGCGCCCGCGGGTTCGGGTCGGGTCGGGCGTGTGCGCGTCGCAGCGCGCGGGCACCCGGTGCCGGAAGAATGCGGTGCCCGGGTTCGGAGTCAGCTCAGCACTGGGCGCTGATCTCCGCAGCTGCGGCCTGCAGTACCGGCAGGATCCGGGCGGTCAGCTCTTCGCCGGGAACGCGTTGTGCCTGGGTGCCGACGTTGATCGCCGCGATCACGCGGCCCGTGTGATCGAATACGGGCACGGCGATCGAGCGCAGGCCGGGCTCCAGCTCCTCGTCGACCATCGCATAGCCAAGGCGGCGAATCCTGTCCAGCTCCGCGAGCAGCGCACCCCGGTCGGTGATCGTGTTCTCGGTGTTGGGCGCGAGCTCGACCCGGGACAGGTAGCCCTCGATCTCGCCGGCCGGGCGGTGCGCGAGGATCGCCCGGCCCATGGAGGTGCAGTACGCCGGCAACCGGCTGCCGACCCGGAGGGCGATGGACATGATTCGCTTGGTCTCGGAGCGCGCGACGTAGTAGACCTCGTCGGCGTCGAGGACCCCCATCGAGCACGACTCGTGCAGCTCGTCACGAACCCGGTCCAGGACCGGCTGGGCGATTTCAGCGAAGGTGGTCGAGGAAACATAGGCATAGCCCAGTGCCAGCGCCTTGGGCCTCAGCTTGAACACGGATCCGTGATTGGCGACGTAGCCCAGCTTCTCGAGGGTATACAGGCAGCGCCGCACCGCCGCCCGGGAAATGCCGGTCTTCTGACTGATCCGTGTAATGCTCTGCCCGGGCTGATCCTCGGTGAAGGAGCGCAGGACCAGGACCCCCCGGGCCAGGGACATCATGAAGTTCGGGTCTCCCTTCCAGCGGACCAGCTCCTCGGCCGAGGGACGGTGCGGATCCTGCAGGCGTTCGCGGCGCTGGCGCAACGATGTCGTTCCCATTCCGGTGTCCCCTGGATCGTCTTGAATCCCCGGATCATCCGCGCGGCCGGGCGGACCCGCAGCCTCGTGCGTCCACCCCTGCACGCTTCGCGCGGGCCCTTGCGCCTCCACGGCTGTAATCAAAGGGGAATCTGCGGGCGGCGGCCCCGCAGTCGACAGGATCGTTTCCCCCCTCTCCGGTTCCGGCTGACATTATCATGCGGGGGCGTCAATGCAAGCGGCACACGGTCGCGGGCCCAATGAACACGGGGACTCCCGCCGGCGACGATGCGCCGGGTTCAGCGCCCGCCCGGGGCCGCCATTGCCGGCCGATCCCGCCTTGACGGCGAAACCCGATGCGTCTACTTTCATTTCGCCGTTATTCGGCCGTGCATAACGATAATCGCACGATCCCGGCCAGACCGTCCTGCGGCCGTCGTGCGTACCTCATGAGCGACTCCGGGATATCGGAAGACGGGGCACGGCGGCATGCCCGCCCACGAGCGGTCGGTAGCATGAGAACATGCCATGTGACGAGGAGATGAGATGACTGCCATCAGAACAACCCCGCGACGGGCCGTGTCGCTTGTGGTGGCTTTCGCCCTGGGTCTGCTGATGCCCGGCACGTCGGCCCTTGCGACGGGCAGTGCTGCCTACAGGCCGGTGACCAGCGCGCGGCTGCTCAACGCCCAGCATGACAGCGGCTGGCTCATGTATCGGCGGTCCTACGACAGCCGCGGCTATGCACCGTTCACCCAAATCACGCCCGCCAACGTTTCCAGGCTCAAGATTGCGTTCACCTACAAGACCGGCCTGAAACAGGGTCACGAGGCGCCTCCCGTGGTGAACGGGCGCTACATGTTCATCACGACCCCCCTGGACCACGTCATTGCGCTGGATGCCGAGACCGGCAAGGTGCTCTGGAAGTATCGGAAGAAGCTGGCGCCCGGCGCTCGCAGGAGCGTCTGCTGCGGCGTGCCCAACCGCGGGGTGGCCCTGTTCGGCGACGATGTATACCTCGCCACCCTGGACAACCATGTGGTCGCGCTCAAGGCCGTGACCGGCAAGGTGGATTGGGATCGGAAGGTCGAGGCCGCCGGCACGGGCTACACCATGACTCTCGCCCCGCTGGTCGTGGACGGCGAGGTGATCGTGGGCGAATCCGGCGGTGAGTTCGGGGCACGGGACTTCATCGTGGCCCTGGACGCCCGTACCGGCAGGCAAATCTGGAAGCGCTACACGGTCCCGGCCCCGGGCCAGCCCGGGGGCAATACCTGGCCCCGGGGGGACGCGTACAAGCACGGTGGCGGGCCGGCCTGGCTGACCGGCAGTTACGATCCCGAAACCGACACGCTCTTCTGGGGCGTGGGGAATCCGGCCCCCTGGCTGCCGACCGACCGTCCCGGCCGCAACCTCTATACGGACTCGGTTCTTGCCATGAATCCCCACACCGGCAAGATCAAGTGGTTCTACCAGTATACCCGTCACGACGCCTGGGATTACGACGGCGTCAACCAGAGCGTGCTTGCGGACATCGACTACCACGGGAAGAAGGTCAAGGCCCTGCTCCATGCGGACCGCAACGGCTGGTTCTACGCCCTCGACCGGGTCAACGGAAAGTTCCTCTGGGCGCGGCCGTTTACGTACGTCAACACCATCACCGGCATCAAGTCCGACGGGACCCCGGTGGAGGACGGCTCGCGCCGGCCCGCGGCGGGGAAGAAGGTGTTCGCCTGTCCGAGCCCGTTCGGCGGCAAGAACTGGTGGCCGATGTCCGTCGATCCGAAGACGGGCATGGCCTATCTCCCGACCGTTCACGCGTGTGCCGATCTGGAAGGCGTCGCCGTGAAGTACAAGCGGGGTCTCCCGTACTACGGCGAACGACCCACGATCCGGCATCAGCCCGGGACGTCCGACTGGGGCGAAGTCCAGGCGATCGACATCAACACCGGCAAGCAGGTCTGGTCCCGCATGTACAGGAAGCCCTGGGACGACGGCATGTTGAGCACGGCCTCGGGGCTGGTGTTCAGCGGCAGCCTGAACGGTCGCCTGTACGCTTTCGACGCCAGGTCCGGCAAGGTGCTCTGGAAGAGCCGGAAGCTCCGCTCGGGCATCATCGGCGTACCTTCCACGTACGAGGTCGACGGACACCAGTACGTGGCCGTGCTCGCCGGCTACGGCGGCGTGATGAGCCTGTTCGGGCAGAAGCTGACGGGAGCGACCCCGAAGCACCCCATGCCACGAGGCGGTGAGCTCTATGTCTTCAGGCTTCCGTGAGGCGTTGCCGCGGGCGTTGCTGGCGGGCCTGCTGGTATCGGTGGTGATCGCACCGGCAGCGCGGTCTGCCTCCCCGGTCAGCGTCTGCGTGGATCGGTCCAGTCCATCGGCGCATATCGACCGGATCGCTGCGCGTCGGGCCGCCGCGCACGCGGGGCTGCGGATCCGGATCGTGCGCTTCGACAGCGACCACGGTCTCGGCGCAGGCCAGTTTCGCAAGCTTGCGAAGCGGCGCTGCGACCTGATCATGGGCTTTCCGGTCGAGGCGGGCTCGATGGCCGTGCCGGCCGGGCTCGAGCATACCGCCGTCTACCTGGATACGGGCTTCGTGCTCCTGAGCAGGAAAGGGTGGCATCTGGATGCGCTGCCCCGGGGCAGTCAGCTCGGTGTTTCGTACCAGAGCCCGCCGGACCAGGTCCTTTCCGCGCGAACCCACCGCTTCCGGATCCGGATATTCAACACCGAGAGCCGCGAGCTCGCGGCCCTCGCGGCGGGCCGGATCGATGCGGCCGCTGTCTGGCAGCCGACCTACTGGGCGTACCGCCAGCGGCACCGCGTCGCCGCGCACTGGAAGGCAAACAGGCTCGGATTGCCACACGCCTCCTGGGGACTGGCGGCGCTCTATTCCCCGCGCGTGCGGACGGTCGCCGCGCGCTTTGCCGATGCCCTCGAGCACGTGAAGGTACCCCGTCCGGGCCCGCAGCCCGGCACGGATGCGTCCTCGGGCGCGACGACCGGCCGGGCTCCCGGGCAACCGCGGCTGTACACCGCGGGGCAGGCACGCGCGGGCGCACGGCTGTTCGTCGCGGACTGCGCCCGGTGTCATGGAGCCGACCTGCAGGGAATCAGCGGCCCGCCGCTCAAGGGTGCGACACTGGCCGGCCCGGATGCCGACCTGACGGTCGGGGACATCTTCGGCATCCTGTCGCAACGCATGCCGATGGGAGCACCGGGCAGCCTGAGCAGGGCCGAGTACACGCGGCTGATGGCGTTTCTCCTGAGAGAGAACGGCTTTCCGCCGGGCGGCACGCCGCTGCGATATACGCAGGCGCTCGCGTCGAAGGTCCCGCTGGCCGGCGCAACGTCGGAGACCGACGTGGCCAGCGACGGGCATTGATCCGGCTGTACGCGGCACCCACGACCGCGAAGCCCGGCTCCGGATCAGGAGAATGCCGGTGGAATACTCCTTCTCTCCTGGAGGGGATGCGGGGCCGGGACGCGCTAGTGTGGTCCGAGGCGGCCTCCGCGGCGAGGCCTCGCCGGGAGGGATCTCCCTTCTTTCCCCTCCTCCGCCGCCCCTGCCGCTCGTCCAGGGCGATCGGCAGGGGTGGGCGGCCTCTTTCAGGCTCCCGGGAACCGGATCAGGAGCGCCATCGGTCCCACCAGCGCCATCAGGGCGATGGAAGGGACGAAGCCCAGGACCGGCCGTCCACTGAGATCCCACAGACCTCCGCTCAACAGCGGCACGAAGAAGGCCATGGCGTAGCCGATGGTGAACATCATCGCCGACATGCGGTGCGTGTCGCGGCTGCCCACGAGCAATGCGGGAAGCGCCAGCGTCAGGACCAGTGTCAGGCTGCTGCAGAAACCCAGGATCCCGCACCATAGCGGTGCCCAGTCCGGAGGCGCCGCCACCAGCCCGATCAACGCCCCGCAGCCGCATACGCCCAGTACGACGAACGGAAGTCGCCGGCCGACCAGGCGATTGGCGAACATCAGGGAGATGGCCGAGGCGATCAGCTGGGTTCCGTTCAGCGACGCGAGCGCGGCGGGCAACATACCCGGGGCACCGGCCTGGTGGAGGTAGTCCGGCAACAGGCTGTTGGTTCCGAGGTACGTGCTGGCGATAGCGCCCAGAATCAGGGCCGTCAGCCAGCCGCGCCCGTCGGCCCAGTCCGGCCACCAGTCGCCGGGTCCGCCGGCGACGGGTCCGCCCTCCGTTTCATCCGCGCTCGTATCCTTGCCCTGGAGCGCAATCACGAGCATGGCGACGACGATCGCGGGCAGAGCCCAGACGAGGAATGCGAGTCGCCAGCTGCCGCCGAGGGCCGGCAGCAGCCAGGGCAGGGTTGCGCCGGCAGCCAGGAGCTCTCCGGAGAGGATCCCGTTGGTGTACAGCGCCGTACCGAATCCGACGTGCCCGGGCCACCAGCGGCGAACGAGCGACGGCAGCGCCGGCTGCATCACCGCAATGCCGATTCCCATCAGAAGGGTCATCAGGAACAGCCACCAGGAGGCGACCACGACGCCTCGCAGCGCGGCCGTCGCGCCACTGGCGAGCAGTCCCCAGAGCAGCGTCCGGCGCGGTCCCCAACGGGCGATCAGAAACGCACCCGGAACCGCCGCGATCGCGAACAGGAGCGCCGGGAGAGTCGTCAGTGCACCCGTGGCCGCTTCGTTGAGCGTCAGGTCGTGATGGATGCTCGGAACCAGCGGCGGGACGGCGAGCAGGGGCAGGCGGAGATACACCCCGGCGCCCCACAGGGCCGCGCCGATCAGGATCGCATGGAGTGTGAGTCTTCTTTGCATGCGGGTTCTCCGGGTGCCACGGGATTCGTGCCCGATCGGGTCGGCTGCGGACGGGGCCTCCATCATACAGAATGCCCGGCATGGCGCCGCCGTTCCGGCAGGGAACGGTCTTGCCAGCGTGCGGGCAGTGGCCCGGCACGCGGCGGGGCTGGTGACGAAAGCGGACACGCGATCGGGCGACTCGCCGCCATCACCCACACTTGCGGCGGGAGCAGTCGGGTTCGCTGCGGTGCCGTGAAGGGGCTCTCTTTTCCGGTGCCCGCGTTGCGTCTATCCTGCGTCGAGTAATGACCCGGCCAGGGTCGGGATCGTCCTCAGCATGCGGACAGCGGGGGCTTACTCGATGCATCGCCTCATGCCGTGGGTCCTGGCGGTCGCCGTGTTCGGCGCCGGCATCGGCCTGATGCTTTATCTCGGCGGCAGCCACGGGCCCTCGCCGGGGCCGGCACAGGCCCCTCCCGCGCCGCCACAGCACCGGGGCGTGCCGCCGACGGGCCAGGCCGGCTCGAAACGGCCTGAGCATTACCCGCTCGCGCAGCCTGCGACGCCTCGCGGGGGGCACCAGAAGTCGGCGTCGGCAGGTTCCCCCAAGCCGTCGCTTCCGAGCCTGAAGCACAGCGACGGGCCACTGCGTCAGGGGCTCGGGGAGCTGCTCGGAAAGAAGGCGGTGGAGCGCTTTCTGGTTCCAAAGCGAATCGTCCGCCGCGTGGTCGTCAGCGTGGACAATCTCTCCCGGCGGCAGGTCCCGCCGCGCGACAACCTCGCCAAGCCGGTTCCCGGGCAGCTCCGCGTCACCCGCCGGGACGGGGCGATCTACCTGAGCCGCGCCAACTACGCGCGTTACGATCCGTACGTGAAGCTCCTGACTTCGCTCGACGTGAAGGGGCTGGTGGCCCTGTACGTCCGTTTCTACCCGCTGTTCCAGGAGCAGTACCGGAAGCTCGGGTATCCCCACGGCTACTTCAACGACCGGGTCGTGCAGACCATGGACAACCTGCTTGCCACGCCCGAGGTGAAGCACCCGGTGAAGCTGGTGCGCCCCAGCGTGATGTACAAGTATGCGGATCCCGAGCTGGAACACCTCTCGGCCGGCCAGAAGATCCTTCTGCGCATGGGACCGAAGAACGCGGCAAAGGTGAAAACCATGCTGCGGCGGATCCGCAAGACGCTGCTCAAGCACGTGCAGCGCGGCGGGTGAAGCGGGCGGTCCCGCCGGCGACCCTCCGGGCGGCGGAGGTCAGCGCGCGGACCCGTTGAGCGCAAGGATGTCGTCGGCGATCTCGACCCCGCGGTGCTCCTCGAGGAAGTGGCCGTGTTCCGGGTACACCCGGGTCCGGTCATGCATCGTCGGCAGGGCCTGCTGCCATTGCCGGATCACCGACTCCTTGCCGCACGCGTCCCACGCTCCGAACTGCCCCGCGGCGGGGATGTCGCGTCCCTGTCGGCCCCACTCGCGCGGAACCATCTCCTGCATGCGCCGGTACAGGTCATGGTTGTCCTGGTCCCCCAGCACCGGATCGCGGTAGCGGTAACCGTGGCCCCACACCGGGGTCTGCAGCACGTAGCGCTGCGAGCTCCTGGCATTGGCGCGGCTGCGGAACTGCCCCGACCAGACCGACTCCGGCGAGCCCTGCGGGAACAGGCCCAGCGCGTGCCGGAACGCGTGGACGCCGACCCCGGCGAGCAGGCGCAGCGTGCTCTGGGGCTCGCCGTGGGAGACCACGTAGGACGCGACCCCGCCCCACAGCGCGTCCGGCACCACCTTCGGGGTGCGGCACCAGGGGAACCACCACACCGGGTAGTTGGTGTAGGTGTAGCCGTCGGCGGGCATGGGGAACACCGTACTGTTGACCACCATCACGGCGCTGACACGCTCCGGCTGGTCGAGGAAGGCGCCGACGCCGGTCGGTCCGCCCCAGTCGTGGAGCACCAGCGTGACATCCCGCAGATCCAGCTCACGCACCAGCCGCGCAAGGTTGGCGGCGTGGTGCATCTCGACCATCTCGAAGCTGGCCTGGTCGGACAGCCCGAAGCCGATGTGGTCCGGCGCGATGAGCCGCAACGGGGCTCCCGATGCGATCAGGGCGTCCCGCACGTGGCGCCAGGTATAGGAGCACTCGGGGTTGCCATGGACGAACAGCACCGTGCCCGCCGGATCCCCGGCCGGGGCGACGTCATAGTAGAACAGCGTCTTGCCCCGGTCCGGCCCGTCGTCGACGCGGAACCAGCGGGCGCTGCCCGCCGGGCAATAGTCCGCCGGAGTCCGGCGCAGCGGCGTGTTGGTGGGTATCTCCCGTGGCATTGAGGCTCCCCTGGTGCTGTCGAACGCCCTGCGGCCCGGGCTGCAGGGGCTGGCGCGCACACGCACGCAGGAATACGCTGCCAGAGGGGTGACCTGCAAGCTGATCTGCCCCGGAATGACCCTCACGGACCGCATCGAGCAGCTCATCCGGCGCCGCATGTCCGACGAGGAGCTTCGCGGGAGCAGCTCATGGAGGCGCTCGGCGCGGCAATTCCGGCCGGCCGCCCGCCCGGGTAATCCACGCGAGGTCGGCGCAGCCGCAGGCTGCCTGGCCTCGCCGGAGGCCGCCTTCGTCAGCGGCCAGAGCCTGTTCATCGACGGCGGGCAGTCGGCCGTGTAGCGTCGCCCGCGCGTGCGCCGGGTCCGGGAGGTGAGCGATGAGCTCCGTGGTAAGCGAGTTGCGCCGGATTCTCGGCGAGCGTGCCCTCGTCCCGGGCGCCGATGCCCGGCAGCGGGTCGGCTGGACCGGTGAGGCGGTATCGGCCGCCGCTCTGGTACGCCCGGCGACCACCGAGGAGGTCGCGGCCACGCTGGCGGTATGCAATGCCGCAGGCCAGGCGGTGGTTCCCCACGGCGGGCTCACCGGCCTGGTGGGGGGAGCGAGCACCGGCCCGGACGAGCTGGCGCTGTCCCTGGAGCGCATGGCTGCGATCGAGGACATCGACACCACCGGCCGCACCATGACCGTCCAGGCCGGCGTGCCGCTGCAGACGGTCCAGGAGCAGGCGTCCGAGGCGGGCTTGATGTTCCCGCTGGATCTCGGCGCCCGCGGCTCCTGCACCATCGGCGGCAACGCCGCCACCAATGCGGGCGGGGTGCGGGTGATCCGCTACGGCATGATGCGGCAGAACGTGCTCGGGCTCGAGGTCGTGTTGGCCGATGGGCGGATCCTGAGCTCTCTCAATCGAATGCTCAAGAACAACGCGGGCTACGATCTCAAGCAGCTGTTCATCGGCTCGGAAGGCACCCTCGGGGTCATCACGCGGCTGGTGCTGCGCCTGGTGGAGATGCCGCGCAGCCGGGACACGGCGCTGGTCGGTATCCGTGAGTTCGACCGCGTGGCCCGCTTCCTGCGCTACGCGGACGCGTCCCTGGGCGGTCGTCTCAGCGCTTTCGAGGTGATGTGGCGGGACCACTACGTGCTTGCGACGCGGGAGAGCGGCCGGCATGCCTCCCCGCTGCCCGGCGATTACGCGTACCGGGTGCTGCTGGAATCCCTGGGTAGCGAGCCGGAATCGGACCGCGAGGACTTCGAGAGCGCACTGGCGTCGGCTCTCGAGCAGGGCCTGATCGAGGACGCCGTGATCGCCAAGTCTGCCGCCGAGCGCGATGCCATGTGGGCGATCCGGGAGGACGTGGAGGTCCTGCTGCGGTTCGACCCGATCTTCCTGTTCGACGTGAGCCTGCCCATCCGGGACATGCCGGCGTATCTCGACGGGGTACGCGCCGCGCTGGACGCGGCCTGCCCGCAGAACCGCTGTTTCGTCTTCGGGCACCTGGGGGACGGCAACCTGCACCTTTCGATCGCCCCGGGCGAGCGCGATGCCGGTTTGCAGGAACGGGTGGAGCGGATCGTGTACGGCCAGCTGGAGGGCCTCGGGGGATCGATCTCGGCCGAGCACGGCATCGGCCTGGCGAAGAAGCCGCATCTGCCGCTGGCCCGAAGCGAGGTCGAGATCGGGCTGATGCGCGCGCTGAAGACGGTCCTCGACCCCAACGGCATTCTCAACCCCGGCAAGATGTTCGACCCGGCCTGAGAGGGCGGCGGCCCGGCGATCCGCCCGATCCGGGACGCTACGGCCGGACTCGATCTGTCCGTCACGTTCGTCGGAGCGGGCAGCGCCGGGTACCCGGCTCCGGTCGTTCGCTCATCGCCGCGAGCGGGTGCTGCCATGCGCCCGCAATGCCGTCGGACCGCCACGGGCGGACGTTCGCCCGGCACCCGGAGGAGTGGTTCGGCACCGTCGTGAACCCGGAAGGGTATCCGGCTTTCCCTGGCGGACGGGCGATCCTCGGCCACCGTGTGCGGTATCCGTGCAAAATTCTCTCCGCTTCCGTAGTATTTCCTGCGGGTCACGGCCCACCCGCCCCACAGAAGGCGAACGCGGCCGAGTACAAGCAGAACGCTCGCTCGAAGCTCCGCCTGGCAGGGCTTACGGGCGACCCGGAGGAGAGCGCAATGAGTACCACCAATGTGCCGGAGCCGGCGCGCGTCCTCGCACGCCTGGACCGGATCTCGGTCTGGGCCCTGCCCGGCCTGTTCATCGGGATCATCGGTCTCGGCTTCCTGTTCACGTTCTACGACATGTTCGACGTCAACGTGTCGTTCATCCAGACATGCACCTCGATCGTGGCGGGCTGCACGCCGAAGACGGCGGCCTCGTACATCGGCTTGCCGATCCTGCTGAACCTGGTGGGCTACGTGGCGGGAGCACTGGTTCTCGCGCCGCTGTCGGATCGCTTCGGGCGACGCGACATGCTGCTGGTCACCATGCTGCTGACGGGGATCGGCTCGCTGGCCACGGCGTTCGCCACGAGCTACTGGTTCTTCATCTGGGCACGCGCCTTCACGGGGCTGGGAGTGGGCGCCGACCTGGCCATCGTCAACACCTACATCGGTGAGGTCGCCCCGGTCGCGCAGCGGGGCAAGTACACCTCGCTGATCGTGGTCTTCTCGGCTTTCGGCGCGTTCTTCGGCATCTGGCTCGCCCTGTGGCTGACCACCCCGGCGACCCCGTGGCCCCTGGGGCTGCCCTTCGCCGTGGCGGGGCCGGGTTTCGACATCGGCTGGCGGATCATGTACGTGATCGGCGCGGCCCTGGGCGTGGTCGGGGTGGCGCTGCGCTTCCAGATCCCGGAGTCGCCGCGCTGGCTCGTCTCGCGGGGCAAGATCGAGGAGGCCGCGGCCGTGGTCGCGGACATGGAGCAGCGAGCCGAGCTCGATCTCCCCGAGGTCCGCGACGAGGACATCCAGGCGGAGCGCACGGTGCTCAAGGCGCACCCCGTGCCGTACGTCGACATCCTCACGAACAAGGTCTACCTGTTCCGCGCGATCTGGCTGGCGGTCATGTGGTTCCTCGCGTACATGACCATCTATGCCTACGCGGAAGGGATGGTTTCGATACTGACCGGGCTGAACTATCCGCCGCCCGAGGCGGGCCTGATCACCGCCTTCGGCACGTTCGGGTTCATCGCCTGCGCGCTGTTCGCGTTCCGGTACGGCGAGCGGCTGGACCGGCATCTGTGGATCATCATCTCGGCGCTGATCACGCTGGCCGGAAGCCTGATTTTGGGCCTCGCGGGGCATTTCCTGGCACTCAGCCTGCTGGGTGCCGCCGTGATCTTCTTCGGCTTCAATCTCTGGGTGCCGCTGGGGTATGCCTGGACCGCGGAGCATTTCCCGCACCGGGCGCGGGCGACCGGCTTCGGCCTGACGGACGGCATCGGGCACATCGGCGGGGGCGTCGGCATCCTGCTGATCGCTCCCCTGCTGCCCCAGCTGGACGTTACCAAGGCGCTGGTGTTCTGCAGCCTGTTCCTGTTCCTGGCGTGGATCGTGTCGACCCTGGGCGTGAAGACCCGGGCGCGGCCGCTGGAAGAGGTGTCGCCGTAGACGGAGTCGGCCTCGCCGCGCGGGCCGGGCGGCTCCGGCTGCCGTCCCCGGGGCGGGCCGCGGAGCTGCGCCGGATCACGGTACCGTGGGCGGGCGCCGGGCGGGTGCTTCTCGACCGCGGCGGCCTCAAGGAACGTGCGAGCGTACCGGCGGAACCTGGAGGTTGCGGTAGCACGCGAGTCCTGCCGCGGTCATCGAGGCCGAGACGTGGAAATGCCGATAGACCTCTTCGACGTGGTCGTTCATGGCGCCGCGCGCGACCAGCCACATGATCAGTTCGGCACCCTCGTGGCCCGCTTCCTTGATGAACGTGCCGGTGGAAATCCCGGTCAGGGCGAGGGGATCATCGACCATCCGGTCCAGGAACATCCGGTCGAAGACGGGCTGCATGAAGCCGGCGCGTTCCCCCTGCAGCTGGTGCGACATGCCGCCGGTTCCCATGATCAGCACGCGCTCCGCGCCAGGGTAGTCATCGATCGCCTGGCGGATCGCGCGGCCGAGCCGGTAGCACCGCGCCGCGGTCGGCAGCGGATACAGGATCGTGTTGACCAGGATCGGCACCACCCGGGTGGGCCATTGCTCGATCTCGCCGGCGGGACCGCCGAAGCAGATGCTCATCGGCACGCTGAAACCGTGGTCGACCGCCAGCTCCTGGAAAATGGAGACATCGAACTCGCGGTGCACGAGCTGCTCGATCAGGTGCCAGCTGAAGTCCGTATCCCCGGTGAAGGGCGGGATCGGGCGCGGGCCGAAGCCTTCGTCACCGATCGGGTAATGCGGCGCCGCCCCGACGGCGAACGTCGGGACGCGGTCCAGGAACACCTCCAGCCCGTGATCGTTGTAGACCACGATGGTGATGTCGGGGGCCAGTTCGCGCACCAGCTCCTTGGCCGGCAGGTAGCCGTCGAAGAGGGGCTTCCAGTAGGGATCCTGCGTAATTCGGGTGTCCATCGCCATGCCGATCGCCGGCACGTGACTGGTGGTGACTGCACCGACAAGCTCGGCCATGGGGTCTCCTAGCACTCCTGGAAGGAATTCAGGCGGGCGCGGAAATCCTCGATGGTCAATCCGTTCTGCTGGGCGCCCATGCGCTGCATCGACAGGTGATCCACCGCGGCCAGCTTGAACAGGTAATAGATGTTTCCACCGGCGCGGACCATGTCGAGCCAGTCCCGCGCGAGCACGAGATCGGTGGTCCGCTCATCGAGGCCGTGACGGCGGCAGTAGGCGCGCTCGTCGGCACTGAAGGCCTCCCGATTCTCGCGCCGGGCGAGGGAGGCGCACATCTTGCTCAGGGCGTAACCGCGGCGGGAACGCGGTCCGTCGAACAGGTAGGTACCGTCGATGGCGGCCACGAGCGCCTTGTCCGCCTGGATTTCCCTGCTGATTTCCGACATGCCTGCTCCGTGACGGTTGCTGCCCGGCCCGGCTCTACGCCGCCGGGTCGATCGAGTACTGCTGCCCGGCCTGCCGGGCCGTGGCTTTCATCTGGTCCAGGTGGCGCGCCACGAACGTGGTCTCGTCCATCACGGCCGAGAGGGTCACCACGACCAGGGCGCCGACGGGCTCCGATCCGGCGAATAGCGGAACGGCGAACACCTGCATGCCGTCCATGGGCGCGTGATAGGTGCGCGTCGCGTAGCCCCGGTCCTGCGCACGCGCGGCGGCGTTCAGTGCACGGTCCGCGGTTTCCTGGGCGGTCCCGACATGATCCAGCGAACAGATCCGCGACACGAGGCGGCGCCGCGGGTCCACGGGCAATGCCGCGAGATACGCTGCGCCGGACGCCGAGTCCAGCATCGGAAAGCGCCGCTGCTCGAACTGTTTCAATGTGATGGGCGCGGTATCGCGGTTGGTCGTGGCGATGACCATGGCGTCGGATTCCGCGAGGAGGATTTCCCCCGGCCATTTCACCTGTTGCCCGAACTCGTTCAGGATCCGCCGGGCCTCGGCGAGGAATGGACTCTCGACCATCATGGCGCTCGCGAGGCGCCGCACCTTCACCAGCGGATGGTATGCCTGGGTCGCTCCATCCTGGCCCAGGTAGCCCTCCTCCTGGAGGGTGCCCAGAAGCCGGATCACCGTGGCCTTCGGGATGCCCGTGGCCTTCACGACGCGTGAGACCGTCGCGGGTGCCGTCTCGTTGACGGCGACGAGCACGCGAAGGCCGCGCGCCAGCGCGCGGACCCCCGTCGAGCGATGCTGCGCGTTCGATTCCGGCCCCGAAGCAGACATTGCCGATCCTGAACGTGGAATTCGGTCCATTATTTGGATGGAGCCGAAAAAGTCAATCAAATCCGTGGCTGGTGGCGTCAAAGGAGGAGAAAATTTCTCCTCCGGCAGGCGCTTTGGACGCCCGGCTGGACCGTGTTGGTCCGCAATGCGGACCAACATCCAGTTTATTGACGCGCCTGCACCGTTCTGATTAGTTCTACATTCCTTTTGCCCGGGACCCGGCGGGTCTCACTCGGGGGAGTCGTGGAACGAACACAGGTAGCCATCATCGGGGGTGGACCTGCCGGGATGCTGCTGTCCCACATGCTGGACATGAGCGGGGTGGACAGCGTGGTTCTGGAGCGGCAGTCGCGTGCCCACGTGCTCGGGCGGATCCGTGCCGGAGTGCTGGAGCACGGCACGGTGCAGTTGCTGCGGATGGTGGGACTGGACGCGCGGATGGAGCGCGAGGGCCAGCGACACGACGGCACGCTGGTCGTGTGGGAAGGGCGTCCGGATTTCTTCATCGACACGCGCGGCCTGACGGGCAAGCGGATGATGGCGTTCGGCCAGACCGCAATCACCGAGGAGCTCTACGCCGCGAGGGAGCGGGCCGGCGGGCAGATCCTCGACGAGGTCGAGGACACGGTGATCGACGACGTGCTGGGCACGCGACCGCGCGTGCGCTACACGCGGCGGGGGCGCGTCCACGAGCTTGCCTGTGACTTCGTGGCCGGCTGCGACGGGTTCCACGGGATCTGCCGCCAGAGCATCCCGGCCCGGGACCGTCGCGAGTTCCGGCGCGAATACCCATTCGGGTGGCTGGGAATCCTGTCGCCGACTCCGCCGCTGGAGAATATCCTCTACGCCCGCCACACCCGGGGCTTCGCCCTGGCGTCGCAGCGTGGCAGCAACCTGAGCCGCTACTACATCCAGTGCGGCCCCGACACCCGGCCGGAGGACTGGTCGGACGAGCGCTTCTGGGATGAGCTCAGGGCCCGGCTGCCGCGCGAGCTCGCCGACAGGGTGGCAACGGGGCCCTCGCTGGAGAAGTCCATGGCGCCCTTGCGCAGCTTCGTCAGCGAGCCCATGCGCTACGGGAACCTGTTGCTCGCCGGCGATGCCAGCCATATCGTGCCACCGACGGGCGCGAAGGGGCTCAACCTCGCTGTTTCCGACGTCTTCTACCTGCACCGCGCGCTGGTCGAAAAGTACACCCGCAACAACGACGTTTACCTGGAAGGCTATTCCGCCACCGCCCTGCGGCGAGTCTGGACCGCCGAACGCGTCTCCTGGTGGCTGACCATGCTCCTGCACGAGTTCCCCGAGCGCGACGGCTTCGACGACAAGCTCCGCGAGAACGAGTTCGATCACCTGTGCCGCTCCGAAGCCGCGCAGACCGCGCTCGCGGAGCAATACGTCGGACTGCCGTACGAGACCTGACCGTCTCACTCCGGAGGGACCGTGCGCGAAGGCGCGGCATCGACGCCGGTTGAACACCTACCGGCGCGCACGGGGACCGCCGGGGCCGGCCGCGGGGCCCCGGGACAGGCGGGTCGGCACGCGCATCTATAGAATAATCCGATATCGTGGCATATTGATTGAAATGGCACCCGGCCACGGATCGTGGAGACTTCCCCCAGCCCGAGCTTATACGAACAAGGACCCGACTGACCGGCGCGGCGCCGAGGATGCCGGCCGGGCACAACGGCGTCCGACAGCGCCTGCCGGCCGGACGGCCGGATGGCGTCGGGCGAGCGGGCCGGAGAATTGCTGGAGGAGAGCAGCGCCATGGGCAAAGCGACGACGCACCCGTTCCCCCTGCCGTCGGAGGTGAAGCCGGTCGCGGGCACCGAGGGCTCGGAGAGCATGTACCCGTACTTTACCCGGGTCCGGCCGGAAGACGACGGCAA
>Ga0102962_1000556_pt1 | contig 17165 bp, 18 predicted proteins | sample SalPonF2_C_D2_MG_FD_84519 | JGI IMG/M metagenome (GOLD analysis project Ga0102962, IMG submission 84519) | Salt pond soil microbial communities from South San Francisco under conditions of wetland restoration - Salt Pond MetaG SF2_C_D2_MG ...
AGGTATCACCGAATCTGAAGGGAATATATGCTGAAAGCTTAAAGCTTAAGTTCCAGGTATTAAGTTTAAAGCAGGAGAAGCATTTGTTTTTCAAAGAACATACGGATACAAAATAGAAAGATATTTTGGGAGAAGCAAGTTAATTGTGAGAGTATGGCAAATGAAAACCGGCACGGACAGCATGTCCAGGGGGAAAGATAAGGATACCTGATATTAAAAATGTATTAAACAGATGTACTTTTTTATAGTTAAAAATCCTTTGTTTAATTATTTTTCCTCACCTGTTTTCCGCACTTTTTTGCAACACCCACTTAACTTATTGTAAATCAACAGCAATTAATTAAATTTGGGTGTTGCAAAATTTTCAGTATGTTTGTAAGAAAGCTAAAGAATCGCTCTGGTAGCCTATCTGTACAAGTGATTCAGAAGGTTCGTGGCAAGTATAAAGTGATTAAAACAATAGGATGCGCCACAGCACAGCGCAAAATTGAAGAACTTGTTAATTTGGCAAAACAGGAAATTGAAAAACTATCTCAACAGTTAAACCTGTTTGATAATGAAATAGATAAAACTGTAGATAAAGTATTTGCTTCCCTGGAGAATGCCAACATCCGGACAGTTGGTCCAGAAATTATTTTTGGCAAGATCTATGATTATATTGGTTTTGGAGTCATTAATGAACCTCTGTTTCGTCATTTGGTTATCTCACGTATAGCATTCCCTTTGAGCAAACTTAAGACAATTGATTATCTGTATCGTTATCAAGGTGAAACTTTGAATATCGATGCAGTTTATCGTTTTCTGGACAAGCTGAATAGAAAACTAAAATCTGAAGTAGAACAGATTTCGTTTGCACATACCAAAAAGGTTTTGGACGATAATATCAGCGTTGTTTTTTATGATATGACAACATTGTATTTTGAGGCAAGCGACGAGGATGATTTGCGCAAAACAGGTTTTAGCAAGGATGGCAAACACCAATGTCCGCAGATTTTCATTGGTTTGTTGATTGGACTTGGTGGGTATGCAATTGGTTATGACATTTTTGAAGGAAATACTTACGAAGGACATACGCTGATTCCCTTTCTTGAAAACATGAGCAGAAAGTTCAATCTGGATAAACCTGTTGTTATTGCCGATTCCGGATTACTGTCAAAAAGCAATATAAGTGCTCTTGAAGAAAATGGTTACGAGTACATCCTTGGTGCCCGCATAAAGAATGAAAATGAATCGATAAAATCGCAAATTTTGGCCTCTAAGTTATCGGATGGGATGATCAGTAGCTTTTCTAAAGGAACCATACAACGACTCATCGTTAATCATTGAGAAGTTCGTGCCAGAAAAGATGCTTATAATAGAAGTCGTGGTCTTAAAAGACTTGAAAATAAAGTAAAAAGAGGGCGCTTAACCAAAGCTAATATTAATAACCGTGGTTACAATAAATATCTTAAACTGGAAGGTGATGTAACGGTAAGAATCGACTATGAAAGGTATAATAGTGATGTCCGTTGGGATGGACTTAAAGGCTATGTTACAAATACGAAACTTCCCGATGCCCAGGTGATCGAAAATTACGGAAACCTATGGCATATAGAACGTGCTTTTCGTATGTCAAAAACAGATCTTAGAATAAGGCCCATTTATCACCGTTTAAGACATCGAATAGAAGCGCATATCTGCATTGCTTTTACAGCATATTGTATTTATAAAGAATTGGAAAGGGTGTTAAAACTGGAAGAGTCAACACTATCCTTGAAGAAGGCCGCAGAGGTAACTCATAATATGTATCAAATTACATACACTTTGCCAGACTCAAAGCATATTAAATCCAGATTACTTCAAATGGACGATGAGCAATTAGAATTATATGAAATTATCAATCGACATTTTTGGGTGTTGCAAAACTGAAAACAGGAAGGATATTTAATCCTTTACATTATGGCTTATCCTATTTTTATAAATCGAAGAGTTGCTCCGTATTTCCTTGCCGGATGGCTGTTTATTACCATCATTCATTTTATCAATATATTTGTTTTACTTGATGGAGATACCTGGCTTGCTGTTGCAGATGCAATTACTTTTAACGGTGTATTTCTGCTGCTGGCAATAGGAATCTGGTATGCTGTAAAATATACAAACGAAAGCTCTCCCAATCTTATGACCAGGTTGCTTAATCATTTCGGGGTACTGGCGGTTTTCCTTATTTTATGGATATCCATAAGTTACTTTTTGATGAACAGATTTGGTGCTGCTACTGACAGATCGATTAAATATCTGGCAGATTCCATGACCCTGAGAATTGTACAGGGGATTTTTCTGTATTCACTGCTGGTACTCGGATATTATCTGTATATCTATTATTCCAATTTCAAGGAAAAACTGGTTTATGAGAATGAATTGAAGTCTGCAATAAAGGAAGCTGAACTAAATATTCTGAAATTCCAGATTAAACCACACTTTTTATTTAACAGTCTCAATTCTATTAGTGCATTAACAATTACAAATCCGGAGAAAGCTCACGAGATGATCATCAAGCTTTCTGATTTTCTCCGGTACTCACTTGGTAAAGGGAAAGAAGCCACCACTTTACTGAAGAATGAACTGGAACATGTACAACTCTACCTGGATATAGAAAAAATACGATTCGGCAACATGCTGGAAATAAGTATGAATATAGATCCTGAAACACGCAGCTTGCTGATTCCGGGCATGATTATCCAGCCACTCTGCGAAAATGCAATAAAATACGGGTTGTATGAAAGCCTGGAGCCGATCTGTATTTGTATTGAAAGTACCGTTGAATCTGGTAATCTGATTGTAGTAGTACAAAATACCTATGATCCGGATTCAATACCTCCAAAAGGAACAGGTATCGGGCTGGAGAATATCAGGAACAGGCTCAGGCTTGTTTACGGCTCCCGTAACCTGCTTGAGACCAAAGATGAAAACGGTAAATATATGGCACGTTTGGTATTGCCGCAACTGTCAAATGCTTAATGAATAGTTACTGAAATATTTTTTTGTATGGAAAAAATAAAGACAATAATTATAGATGATGAAGAACTGGCCAGAAATATAATTGAAAAATTTCTGGAATCATATGAAGATGTTGAAATTGTGGCTGTTTGTACAAATGGATTTGAAGGCGTTAAAAGTATTAATGATCTTCAGCCTGATTTGGTCTTTCTGGATGTGCAGATGCCAAAGCTGAATGGATTTGAGGTAGTTGAGCTGATTGATCCTTCACCTGTCATCATTTTTGCAACTGCTTTTGATGAATATGCAATAAAAGCGTTTGAAATGAATGCAGTGGATTATCTCCTTAAGCCTTTTTCGAAAGAAAGATTTGGCCAGGCAATTGAAAAAGCAAGAGTGAGAATAATGTCTAAGGAAAATAACTCATCAGCACTTAAAAAACTCTCAGAAACAATTCATGAGAAAAGCATTTTTCTTGATCGTATTGTGGTGCGGACGGGTTCTAAAATAAAGGTGATTTCGGTTGGTACAATTAAATATCTGGAGGCCCAGGATGATTATGTGATGATTTATACCACTGATGGAAAATTCCTTAAGCAACAGACCATGAAATTTTTTGAGCAGCACCTGGATCCGGACAAATACCTTCGTGTACATCGTTCATATATTGCAAATATTGAACTGATAAATCAGATAGAACCTTATGAAAAAGAAAATTATATAGCTAAACTTGTGGATGGCAGCAAGGTTAAAGTAAGTGCTAACGGATATAAGAGATTGCGGGAAAAGCTCAGGTTTTAATCTGCCGGGGGAAGACTATATTGGGAATTTTATCATTCTTTCAGTCGTAAATCATATTCTCCTTTTTTAATTACATAGCAATCCTGTTGACATACATCACTTATTTTTACTGTTTTAATTTTGCCTCCGTCAAAAACATAGGTAGTATTCCCCTGATTTTTATACTCAGCCCTGATAGAATAATATTCATTTAGTTTAACCCTGAGATAATAGTATGTACCATAAGCCGTATCCACATATTCAACATTATTATCCTCTACCTTTCCCTTGTAAACTATTACCGGTATAGAATCATAGGTGTTATTCCAGGAAAGTCGCACGATTATATCTCCGCTGTCGGGTTTTACCACGTGGCATTCATCGCAATTAACCTGAAGATTGAATGGATCATCTTTACAGGAATGAACAACTGATAAAATCAGCACAAATGCAATAATTATTGTGGACAGATATTTAATTTTCATCATCAGAAATATTACTCTTCATTCTGGCCTGAGTTATCAAACCAGACAGGTATTTGTTTTTTCTTTCCTTTTCTGTTAAGCGAGATGTTGTATCTGGCGGATAAACCAATCCAGTTTGGTGAAAGATCATTAATATTCCAGTTTAGATAGCTGTAATATAGCTTGATGTTAATCATTCCGATTTGATAAACAAAACCGGCTTTTGGAGAGAGGAGGTATCTGATACCGGCATCTTTTGTCAATCCCCTGTAACCGCCAAAGCTGTATATTCCTTTAACTCCTGCAAATAATCCTGTTTCCTTCTTCCCTTCTTTTGAGAAAAGAAATTCTTTGTCAGCTTCCAGATAAATCAGGTTTCTTCTTTCCCAATACTGATTTAAAGTATGTTCATCTTGTTGCACAACCACCCGCACGGGGGTAGGTCGGAATTCAAATCCAGCCTGAATTGATATTTTGAATTTGGTGTCTTTTATTCCGGTTCCGATTCCCATGATGAAATCATCTTTTGAACCCTGCAATGAAAAACCTGCTGTAATTTTCTCAAATCGGGGAAATCTGATCTTTTGGCCACCAGATGCTTTTAACTGATCGATGATTAGTTCATTTTTAGTTGAAAGAGCAAGCGTATAGGGTGTATCAACAAATGTTATTCGTTTGTTGGCATCCGCACCATGCTGTAACAAGAGGTTTACCATATCAGCATGTTGGTTGACAACTGCAATAGCGAGTGCCGTATAACCTCTATCATTTTCAGCTACAATACTGGCATTATGATCGATTAAAAGTCCGGCGATATCTGTCAGGTTATTTTCAGCAGCGATCATAAGTGGTGTAAATCCATTGTGGTCGGCTATATCCGGATTTGCCTCTTTATCAAGTAATAATTTTGATATATCACTAAATCCGGATAATATGGCTGACATAAGTGCAGTATTTCCCCTTTTATCCTGTATATTGGGATTAGCATCATAATAAAGCAACATATCTGTTGTAACATAATAACCATATGCAGCTGCATACATGAGTGCTGTTGCTCCATATTCATCGCCGGCATTGATTTCAGCACCGTTACGTAACAGTAATTCTGCAATATCCGGATAATTTGCCTTAGCAGCACCAATAAGGGCAGTTATTCCATTGTCAGGAGAAATATTTACATCAGCTCCACGATTAATAAGTAATTCGACTGTATAATAGTGGCCGCCACCTGCTGCATACATAAGAGGAGTTACACCTTCCCAGGTTTGAACATCCGGGTTTACGCCTCTGTTAAGTAACAGGTTTACAACACGCACATCTCCTCTTTCAGCAGCCAGTACCAGGTTGAATTCATTATCATCATTCGCGAAATATGATGTATCCAGCGGACTGGTATCTCTGAGCAATAGCTGGAGGGTATCTGCTTCCTGGGCATAAATATTGTGTACTGCAAACATCAGTAATATAAAAATACCGGCTTTTTCCCTGATCCTCTTCATCAGCAGTATATTCTATGTGTGAAACAGATAGTTAAAGTGCTGTTACCATTCTTTTTGAGTTGCAGTTGCTTTTAGTTTCTGTGGAAATTTTTCAACTTCTGTCACTTCAAAATCTTTGGTATAGCTTATTATTTGTGTAGATTCATTCTCATATCCATCATTATAGCCCTGTTTTATAAAGCGGTAATCAGAAAGCAGAAAATTGCCTTTAACTTCGCTGATACAGTGCGGAAATGCTCCACCATATTCTTTTAACGCTTTCAGGAAAAAACTAAAAACATCATAGCCCAAAAATGCAGGATTGTATCCTTGTGAAGTGGTATGATAAGGTTCGTATTTATAGATATCCTTGAATTCTGATAAGAAATCATTGGTATTATTATTTTTATAGTTGATATAAAAAGGAGTATAATAATGCAATTGCAAAGTATGAAGATATTCAACATCAATACTTTTGAACTGAGGCCAGGAAGGATCTCCAACAATCATAATATTATAATTTTTTGAGTAATTATAGATATTTCTTATGGCTTCTGTAACAAATACTTCATCAGAACCTGGAATTATTATTACATTCTGTTTATCACGGGTAAGTGCATGCTCCAGACTGCCATTATTATCCCTGTTCACGGGAAATTCCTTAATAACTGTATTGTCGAAAGCATTTGTCAGACTGAAATATCTGAAAAGTTCTGTTTTCAGTTCAGAAGCAATTAGCGAGTCGACCATACTTTCTTTATGCAGTATTATAAGGTTCTTGTTTTTAAAATCCGACAGATATTGAGCAAGCTGGCTGAATTCAGTTTTTCTTGAGGGATTAACCTGGAAAACATAAGGGTTATTAACCAGCAAACTGTCTGTAGGTGCCATTGGAGATACCAGTGGTATTTCATGTTCTCTTGCATAATCAGCTACTTCAGATAATTGATCAGGATAGAAAGGACCAATGATAAGATCCATTTGGCTAAAATTATAATTTCCAATTATTTGACTTGTTTTTCTATTGTCAGTACCGGTGTCATAAACATATAGATTAACGGACAGGCCCTCCCGCTTCATTTTATCAACAGCCATCATGGCTCCTTCATAGAATTCAAGGTATCCACCGGTTATGGGATCAATGGGAGAGGGCTTATTATTTGGATTATCCTGAAGAATTGACGGCTGTTCTGAATTATCATTTTCCTGGTTGTCGGGTCTGGATTGATCCAGGTTGAAAGGAATAAGCAACGCAATGTTATATGTATCTTTTTTATAGAGTGCAGCAAGAGAGTCACAATTGAAATGCTCCTGAGGATGCCATACAAGTGTATCTGCTATATTTACTGTGGTATCGATGGAAATAGTATCCTTTCCGGGAGGCAAAGCCTGTTTTACTGTTTCACGGATCCTGGGAATTTTTATGATCTGGCCGGCTTTTGGTTCCTGCCAGCGGAGATCCTCATTAATATTCCGGATATCAGGAACAGTGACATTAAAGCGTTTTGCCAGGGAATATAATGTCTCACCTTTTTCAACCCGGTAAAAAAAATAATCTTTCTGCTTACTGCTCCTGGTGGAATCACTAATGCCCATCGCAGCTTTTGGTATCTTAATAACCTGATTGATTTGCATGTTACTGTATTCCAGTTCAGGATTTGCTTTGAGCAGGCTTTCAATTGAAACTCCATATTTTTTTGATAAATAGTAGAGCGTTTGTCCTTCCTTGAGTATGTGATAGACATAATCATCCGATTTAATCAGATCTACATCCTCTTTTACAGGGGTATCAGGGATTTTCAACACCTGTCCGGTTTTCAGCCCCATCAGAATATCAGGATTTTCCTCGGCTATTTCTTTTTGTGAGACGTTATAAGCTTTACTGATTGAATATAGTGTCTGTCCTTTTTTAACAATGTGTACATAATATTCTTTGCCATCAATAACAACTTTGTTCTTTGATCGTTCAACCTTCACGCTGCCTTCATCCTGCGCAAATCCGGTAATTCCGGAAGCTAATACCAGTAATACAAATAGAATTATTCTGTTCATCAGATCGTTTTCAAATCATAAATAGCTTAATACCACATTTTGAAGTGTACAAATGTACAAAATGAAGGTATTATGTACAACATTATATTCCCTGACAATATTGACCGTATTGCCTGTATCTCAGAGTTTGTTCATAAAATTATGAATGTTCTTTTCGATACGGGCCATTACATCTTCGGTTTCAGAACGGACAAACTTTTCACCGGTTATTTTCTCATAAAGTTCAATATACCTTTCAGAGACCCGGGATATAAACTCATCAGTCATTTCAGGAACAACTTCACCTTCTTTACCCTGAAAACCATTTTCTATCAGCCATTCTCTGACAAATTCCTTGGACAATTGCTTCTGTTTTTCACCTTTTGCCAGTCTTTCTTGATATCCGTCTGCATAGAAATACCGGGAAGAATCGGGAGTATGAATTTCATCGATCAGATATATTTTACCGCTTTTACGACCAAATTCGTATTTGGTATCAACAAGGATCAGACCTTTTTCTGCAGCCATTTTGGTACCTCTTTCAAACAATGCCAGGGTATATTTTTCCAGTTCTGTATATTCCTCTTCAGATACCAGTCCGCTGGAAATAATTTCTTCACGTGATATATCTTCATCGTGGCCTTCCTCTGCTTTTGTAGTAGGGGTGATGATTGGCTTTTCAAATTTCTGGTTTTCCTTCATCCCGTCAGGTATGGGCACGCCACACAAAGATCTTTTTCCGGCTTTATATTCCCTCCAGGCATGACCTGTAAGATACCCCCTGATCACCATCTCCACTTTATAAGGTTCGGCCAGGTGGCCTGCTGTTACCATGGGATCGGGTGTGTCAATTTTCCAGTTTGGTACAATATCTGCAGTAGCATCCAGAAATTTTGATGCAATCTGATTAAGAACCTGTCCTTTATAAGGTATTCCTTTAGGCAACACTACATCAAATGCTGAAATCCGGTCAGAAACTACCATAAGCAGGTATTCATCATTAATGTTATACACATCTCGTACTTTTCCTTTGTAAAGGCTTTTTTGTCCCGACAACGAGAATTTTGTCTCAACGATAGCTTGCTTCATATTATATGGATTTTTAGGTTTAATAGATTATTTTTCCGGTTTTACTGATTTTTCAGGATTCTCACTTTTTTCCTTTGACTTATATAGTCTGTTATAGGCTTTGACAATATCTTTTACAAGTTTATGGCGCACGATATCTTTAATATTGAAATTAACGATCGATACTCCTTTAATGCCGGTAAGGATATTCAGTGCCTGTAACAATCCGGAGCTCTGTTTGTTTGGAAGATCTATTTGTGTGATATCGCCGGTAATGATAAATTTTGCATTCTGTCCCATACGGGTAAGGAACATTTTCAGCTGGTTGGTAGTTGCATTTTGTGCTTCATCAAGAATGACGAATGCATTTTCAAGTGTACGCCCGCGCATAAAGGCAAGCGGTGCAATCTGAACTACAGTTTCTTCGATATAGGTTTTCAGCTTTTTTGGAGGGATCATATCATGCAAAGCATCATACAATGGCTGTAGATACGGATCCAGTTTCTCTTTCAGGTCACCGGGCAAAAATCCCAGGTGTTCTCCTGCTTCTACTGCTGGCCTTGTGAGAATAATTCTTTTAACCTCTTTCATTCGTAATGCTCTTACCGCAAGAGCAATTGCAGTATATGTTTTTCCTGTTCCGGCCGGCCCGATGGCAAATATCAGGTCATTGCCGGTATACTCTTCTACCAGTTTTTTCTGGTTGGCAGTACGTGCTTTAATTATTTTACCAAAATTGCCATAAATGATAGCATCACCAATATCATCGTTATTTTTAAGTACATCGCTTCCGTTTTCATGAATAAGTTCAGCTACCTCCTCTTCATTCAGGCTGTTATACTTGTGATAGTAATCAACCATTACTTTGATTTTATCCTCAAACCTTGCTACGGCATGCTGCTCTCCAAAAACTTTTATTTCATGTCCTCTCGCAATAATTTTAATTTTAGGGAAGCTTTTTTTTATTGCTTCCAGCTTTATATTATTAATTCCATAAATATTGACAGGATCAATTCCTTCTAAATATATGGTTTTTTCGATCATAAATATTAACTAATATTTTATACTTTTGGTGCTTACAAAGTAAGTTTAAATTTTTATAATATTCAACGATTTCAGCTGACTTTGCAAAGACAGAGTCACATCAATTTTACTCCGGGAGCATGCCGATTATTACCTTAACAACAGACTGGAATCAACACGATTATTATGTGGGAGCGATCAAAGGGAGTATTCTCAGCCTTTGTCCTGACGCCACCATAATTGATATTTCGCATGCTGTTCAACCATTTAATATAGTGCAGGCAGCTTTTGTTCTTCGCAATGCTTTTCCCAGTTTTCCTCCTGATACTATTCATCTTATCGGGGTTCAGTCAACGCTGGGCCGGGACGGGAATCATTTATTGGTTAAGGCACAAAATCAATTTTTTATCGGGAGCGATAATGGTGTGTTTGGGGCATTGCTAAATGATGAGCCTGAATCCATATATCGTCTCAGGGACAATTCTGAGACCAACAGCTGGCATACTTTTCCTGAAATATCCTCTTTTGTTACTGCGGCATGCGATCTGATGCGGGGAAAAATGCCGGAGGAGATTGGTGAAAAGCATGAAAATTACAAAAAACACACTCCCTGGCGTCCTACTATTGATGAGTCGGTAATTAACGGTGGTGTAGTGTACATAGACTCTTACCGCAATGCTATTACAAATATTTCAGAGGATCTGTTCAGTCGAATAAGAAAAGGAAGAGCTTTTGAAATTTTAGTACAAAGTAACCATTACCGTATTACACGGATAAACAAGACATATCAGGAGACAACTCCGGGCGAACTGCTGGCTCTTTTCAATTCGGCAGGACTCCTTGAAGTTGCAATAAACCTTGGAAATGCTGCTGATTTACTGAATCTGGATACGAATTCCAGGATTCGCATTAAGTTTAAAGACAAGTAACAAATTGTGGTTAATGCATTCATTACCATAATGTAGCATATTTATCTCATTTATATGGGAATTAAAAATTATTAAATAGTACATAAAAAATGGCAGACAAGACTAAACTCGAAGCATTTGGAAGATTACTCGATATTATGGATGAATTGCGGGTAAAATGCCCGTGGGATCGTGAACAGACGATGGAATCATTGCGTAACAATACCATTGAAGAGACTTATGAACTGGCGGATGCCATTCTGGAAAATGATATGGAAGAAATACGTAAAGAACTTGGAGATCTTGCCCTGCATCTGGTATTTTATTCTAAAATAGGAGAGGAGAAAGGAACTTTTGATATTACCAGTGTTTTGAATGGTATTTGTGAGAAGCTGATATTCAGACATCCACATGTGTTTGGTGATACGGATGTAAAAGAAAATACGGATATCGTCAGGCAAAACTGGGAAGAATTAAAAATTAAAGAGGGTAACAAATCTGTGTTAGGAGGGGTTCCCAATTCCCTGCCTTCATTGATTAAGGCCAACCGTATCCAGGAAAAGGTCCGTGCTGTTGGATTTGACTGGGATCAACCGGAACAGATCTGGGATAAAGTTGAAGAAGAACTGAATGAACTGAAGGAAGAGATTGAAGTGATGGACAAAGATAAAATTGAAGCTGAATTTGGAGATTTGCTTTTTTCAGTGGTAAATGCCGCCAGATTATATGATGTTGATTCCGAGACAGCACTTGAAAGAACAAATAAGAAATTTAAGAAAAGGTTTGAATACCTGGAAAAGCAAACCCTTCATAAAGGACGTTCGCTGAAAGATATGAATCTGGATGAAATGAATGTGATCTGGGAGGAAGCTAAGCATTATGATTAGCAGGTTTTAAGGGAAGTGAAAAGGTGAATTTGGTACCTTTCCCTTCCTTGCTTTCTACCCGGATGTTTCCATTATTTAGTTGTGCAAATTCATAACAAAGATTCAGACCAAGTCCTGTACCCTTTTCATTATTCAATCCCGGAGTTGTGTAATCCTTGTCAAGATCAAAAATTTTTTCAAGGTAATGTTTCTTTATTCCTATCCCTGTATCAATTACTGAAATCTCTATCTGGTTATCTGTTATCGAATCGGATATACGTATTTCTCCCTCGGGAGTGAATTTGAGTGCATTTGATATAAGGTTACGTAATATTGTGAAAACCGTATTCTCATCATAAAAAACTTCTTTCGGAGAAGTAATTTCTGAATATAACCTGATTCCTCTTCGTTTAGCCTCTTCTGAAAACAATCTGATACTGGATGCAATAGTTTTGGTAATATCCTGATGCATGGGTTCAAGTTCAAGCTTACCAGTCTGACTTCTGGACCAGAGCAATAAATTTTCTGTTAGACTGTATGCCTGTTGAGAGGAATTATGGATATGCTTTACCATTTCTTTTAGTTTCTCACGGGGGTATTTCTCTATATTCTGCATGATTAAAGTTGAAAATCCCAATATAGAATTAAACGGGTTTCGGAGATCGTGCGCAATAATAGAGAAAAATCGGTTCTTATGATAATCTGCTGATTTAAGCTGTTGTTCTGATTTCATTAATTCCTCTTTGTTTCTAACCAGTTCATCCCGGGCTTGTGAAATAGATCTGAAATATTTTTGGATGCTGTAAGAACCGGTGAGCAAAAGAAGGGAAATTATAAAGGCGGTTATTTCCTGCAGTCCGTTGATAAATTCTTTACTACTATCCAAAATTATTACTAGTGTTTCAATTCTTCTTATTGTCATAATAACCATGGCGACGGCTATAAATATCCAGCCTGTTTTACGGCTTGTATATTGAATTGAAAGAAGTGCAATGATTGCTGCAGCTAACTGCATAATAATAGAGAATGTAACAATTATAAAGTAAGGCATATTATTCATAATGTGTTAATATAGTTGTGTCCCTCTCCTTATTTAGTTAGTGTTAATTAATACCTGGTAATGGCTTATCAACTTCAGCAATCAACACTTAAGAAATAATATTTTATTTTGTTATTGTCCCTAGCTTCAAATTTGAATATTTTAAAGAAATATTCTATATAAAAATACAATTCCTAAAGGAATTTCAAGCAAAATAGGAATTAATTTTCAGGGGTAAAAGAATTAATTCAAATATATTTGGTGTTAAATGTTGATTAACAGGAATATGAATAAATAATTTATTCTCATTATAAATTTAATACTGCTCCATGATCTGGTGATTTAATCCTGGGCCGGGCAGTAAAATAAAACAAGCCATAAGTAGTTGATTACTTATGGCTTATAGTATGTTTTTTATAAAAGATTTACTTGTTTGAGTACAAGGCTATCTGAACAGCATAACACTAAAATACATACCGAACAGAGAAAGCTCCTCCGTCTCCCCACCAGTGACTGTCACCAAATATATTGAATGCTGGTTTCCAGTCCAGTGAAAGAGTAATTGGTACTTCATCAAAAGTATATTCCATACCAAGAATAAAATCAAGCCCTCCGACAGTGTAGCTATTCACTCTGTCAGCAGGGCCATAATAATAATTATTTGCTCCCCAGAACCCAATGTGCGCTCCACCACCAATGTACCAGTCCAGGTTACTTACACCCTCTATGTTCAATGGTTTTTGAAATTCATAAAGCCCTGTAACTACAAAACCATCCCAGCGCCATGAAAGTAATCCTTCAAGTGCCCTGTCGGGTTCAATAAAATGTTTAACTGTCAGGCCATTAAATAATCCGAGCCGGATACCTGCACTAGTAGTATAGGATTGTGCATTTCCACTAATTATAAAAAGAGCTGCAAGTGAACAGGTAAAAACCAGTTTTCTGATCATGGTTAGGAATGTTTATTGGTTTCGGTTATCTAAAATTATTCTTTATCAGAATCATTTTTCTTTGATTCCTTCTCTGAGTCATTGTTTCTTTCTTCCTCTGAAGTAACATTCTCATCATCGTTCTTATTTTCCTCATCATCTTCGATAAGCATATCATTTCGCTGAAGAATGTTGTACCAGTTAAATACTTTTTTCATATCTGAAACATATACTCTTTCCTCATCATACTGGGGCAGAATTTCAGCAAAATATTTTTTAAGTTCTTCGTTGGAGGATTTATGACTGATGGTAGGCTGTCCGTTTTCTTTTTCATAAATCCGGTTAAATACTTCTCCAAGTGCTACTTCTTCATCGTCTGTATAAATAGCTATATCTTCGAGTGCACTGATTTTGGCAGAAGCATGAGCATGTATTCTCTTTTTATCTTCAATTCCTTCCACAATGATACCATTACGTCCCTGAGACACAAATTTAAACAGGCCTCCGTGACCCGAAATCGATAAAATGTCTTTTAATTTCATGTTGTCCGTTTTATTTATTTGCTGCAAAAATACAATTTACCTTAATATATCGAAACAGTAAAAAGCTGTTTTAAGAGTACACGTTCAAAAAAACGAAATTTTGAAACTGCTATTTTATTCCTCTTTTCTTTTTTATTTTTTCATATGCCGCATTTAACTGCTGGAATTTGTTTTCAGCAGCTTTTTTGATATCATCTCCAAGATAACCAACCTTATCGGGATGATTTTTAACAGCCATTTTTCTGTAAGCTTTTTTTACTTCATCATCAGTGGCAGACGGGGAGATGTTCAGTACCTTGTAAGCTGCTTCAACATCATCGTAAAACATTGCATTGACCGATTGTTTATCATCTGCAGAAATTCCTAGCATGTCGGCAATATGATTGATCAACCGAATTTCATCCGGATGCAATTCCTTATCAGCATTGGCAATTCCGTAAAGAAAATGCAGCAGTTGCAATCGTGACGCATAGTCCATCCTTTGTCTCATTTGCAAGGCAACATCATCAACAGGAATTTCCTGTTTTAAAAGTTTCTGCAAAAGCTGAATTGCTTCGGCAGCAGATGCTCGTCCAAATGTCTGCTCCAGGTAATTTTTTACCCAGTTAAGTTCAGAACGCATAACCCGTCCATCGGCTTTCATCAGTGCAGCTACGAGTACCAGCAAACTGACAGCAAAATCACCCGAAGTGGTTTGGCCAGTTTGTTGTAAACTGTTACCGGGTATTTCGTCTATTACTGATCCAACTATAAAACCAATTATTCCCCCGACAGGACCCATAAAAGCCCAGCCCAGTCCGCCTGCAATCCATTTTCCAAATTTGGCCATTATGCTATTTCTTTAATTTTTTGATGAATTTCGAGTACCTGTGGTAGTAACAGTCTCGTTCCATCATTATATATTATAAAATCAGATAACTCATTTCTTTCTTTGTCCTCCATCTGGTGATTGATTCGTTCCAAAACCTGCTCGCGGGGCATTCCGTCCCGGTCCATAACGCGTTTGATTCTGACCTCCACCGGAGCATCAACCGAAATAATGTAATCCATATGTTTATTACTTCCGCTTTCAAAAAGTATTGCCGCTTCCTGTAAGACGTATTTTTTGTCAGTATATTGCCGGCACCAATCCTCAAAATCCCCTCTGACTGCCGGATGTACAATTTGATTTACTTTCTCAAGAAGATTTTTGTTCCTGAAAATCAGTGCTGCAAGTTTTTTACGGTTTATCTTATTATCCTGATATACAGACTGGCCTAATAAATTTATGATCTCCCGTTTAACGGAATCATTTGTATTGTATATGGATTTTGCCCTCTCGTCAGCCGGATAAACAGGAACTTCAAGATCTAAAAATATTTTTGCCACCAGGGATTTGCCACTTCCAATGCCTCCTGTTAAACCTATTTTAAGCATTTTTATTTTTTTTCTATTACAAAGTCTACATTTTTTGGCTGGTATTTCACTGATCTGACGAAAGGGGGAGCCATTTCCACGGAAACCCTGAGTTTGTTATTTATACTTGTTGCTATGCTGTTATAATCTACAGTTGCTCTGAAAGAGGAAGGTTGTACCTTGTCATAGTCACTCAGTCCCACCAGGTAAGATACATTTATTTCAGAAGGGAAAAGTTTCATAACCAGTGTATCTGGGAGATTTATAGGTACAATGGGTACTTTTATTGATGCTTCAGTGAATTTTTCCACCGGGATTGTAACCAGTACGCGTTTCTGCGAAAATGAAACATTATCGATGGATTTCAGAGGGAGGTTGCGTTGAGTAGTAGCATTAATCTGATCCAGCTGCTGGAAACGGGTATAAACTTTTGACAGGGTGTCCAGAATGAGGTGCGGTCCGGATACTGTAATACTGTCCGGGTCACTGGTTATTTCTCCTTTCACCATATATTGCCGGGCAAAACTTACCTTAACATTGGGGACAACAGGCACATTTTTATCGATAATAGATGAAAATTCAAAAAAGAGTGTATCAGGCATTATATCAAGCAACTGAATATCTGAACTGAGCTGGTTCGTTATTTTTTCTTTGGCAAAGCGGGTAAGGATATAAAATTTTCCGGTTTCATTGCCCGGAGCCTTATAGAGCGAAAAGGAATTTACATTAAATATAATAGGTATCCTGCGAAAATTCACCTTATACTTTAATAGTGTATAACCATGGGCATTTACATTAAGCGTTAGCTTGTTCGGGACCTTACCAACAAGTACCTTGTTTTTCGGAAAGTTGACGTAATGAACCGGATAAGAAATTGTTGTTGTGTAATTTTGATTTAATGCACTCAACAACCAGAAAATAATTGAGAGCATCAAGAAAAACAGGAAAGTCAACAGTTTCTTGTTTAATTTTAGCTTTTCGCGGCTGAAACCTCTTCGTACCCGGTTTAAAATTTCTTCTTCCAAAATTATATCATTTAATAGGTAAGAAGTATTTTATAATAAAAAAGTTCAAAGTAAACTTATAAAAGTAAACCCTGAACTCTTTTATTTTATTCATTACTTCTATTTTCTTTGCTCGATATCACTGGGATCCTTTAACACGGCACTCTTATCGATTCTAATCCTTATCTTATCTTCCACCTCCATGATTATTTGATTTTCTTTAATATCAGCAATTCTGCCGTAAATTCCACCCGTGGTGATAATTTTGTCTCCTTTTTTAAGATTTTCCCTGTAGTTTCGCAAGTCTTTTTGCTTTTTCATCTGGGGTCTGATCATGAAAAAGTAAAATACAAGAATAATCAGTAAAAGTGGCAGAAATGATACCAATGGATTTGCATCGCTGCCCTGGGGCGGAGCCATTAATAATACACTTAATAGATGATTCATTTTTTTTGGTTTAAATTTTACAATTATTATTCTGAAATAGTAGCTGAAATGGTTAATAGCTGTTTTCCATTTTCAGCATTGGAATGAACTGATATTGCTTTATTCTGTATACCATATCTTCCGGAACTGTCAAAAATAACTTCAATCTCTCCTGTATCACCCGGATGTAATGGTTTTTTCGGCCACTTTGAAATGGTGCAGCCACAACTGGTACT
>Ga0102962_1000558_pt1 | contig 17109 bp, 12 predicted proteins | sample SalPonF2_C_D2_MG_FD_84519 | JGI IMG/M metagenome (GOLD analysis project Ga0102962, IMG submission 84519) | Salt pond soil microbial communities from South San Francisco under conditions of wetland restoration - Salt Pond MetaG SF2_C_D2_MG ...
AGGGGCCGGGACCCACAAGCGTTACGCCACACAGCGCAAGAACCACGGTCTGCATGAAAAGGGTCGATGAAGAAAGCCAGGCGGCGCTGCCGGCAATGATCAGAAATGCGAGCGCTCCCAGGGCCGCCAACCGGGAGAAGAATCCGGCAGCGATTGCGGCAAGAAGTACCCCCCATACAACGCTTACCGCCGGGGCAGTTTCTGCCGCACGTGCGGTAAAGAGCAGTCCCGCTACCGCCGCCATGCGCAGGAGAAGGGGCACGCCCAGTGCGAACACCCGTATCAAACCGGCCGCAACACTGCGGTACAGCCTGTTTTCCCGTTTCAAATGTCCGGCTACAAGCAGCCAGTCTACCAGGAAATTTGCCAGAAAGGGGAAGGCGTAGACCGTGCCGGCCACGCGGAGAAAGGCGTCCCCGACGGCGGGCATGAGTGCGACTCCCATGAAGCCCATTTGAAACCCTGCCAGCACACGTCCGCGTATAGTGTGTTCCAGCGGGAAAAGTGGTTTTCCCACCTTGCTGCGGTACCAACTGCCGAGGACAAAGAGGTAACGCGCGCCGCCTACCAGCAAGAACCACGGACTCATGATGTTCCGGGTTACCAGCAGCATTGCTGCAATGAGGACGCCCAGACCGTCCACCTCCATGTCAAGAATGGCCCCCAACCTTGAGTAATGACGAGTGCGGCGCGCGGCATATCCGTCAAAATAGTCGGCTACCAGTGCGGCAAGGTAGAGGGCAGAGGGAAGCCAGCCGGAGGCCGGGACCCATGCAGGCGCCGCGAGGAAGAGGGACAACAGCGCTATGAGAAAGCCTCGAAACAGCGTAATTATCGTACCTACCCCGATGGTTGAGTAAAGCATGCCGGTTTCAGGACGCACGTTTGACTCCAGGTGGCGGAGCAGAACAACAAAGAGGTAGGACAATACGCCAAGCGGCGGCAGGGCAAGGTGGGCATACCGTATGTTCAGGCGCGGATGGGAGAGAAAGAGCGCAGCACATAGCGCCATGAGGGAGGTGAGAAATGCAAGGTAGAGCATGATCCCGCGTTTTTTCAGCAGCGCCGGATCCGTACCAAAGCGGGCGCCCACGTTACTGTTCACCGGCTCAGTGTAATCTTCCGGGGCGCTGTCGACAACAGCAGAAGGTGCCCGTATAATAAAGGTTCATGCCAAACGTGCTGGAAACTCCGTTCCAGGACTACCTGGAAGCAAAGTATCATATTGACGAACGGAGCTTGAATCCATCCGTGCGCGCCCGTTGCCTGAGCGAAATCTCCAACCTTGCAGTGCCTATTGGACTTGACGTGGGAACCGGTACCGGCGCCATGATCCGCCGCGTGACCGGTGCGCTTGGCCATGAAACGTCGTACTGGACCGGAATAGATCTGCGCAGGGATACCGTGGTTGCAGCGCGCCGAGTGACTTCCAGGGAGTTTGCCGCTGCAGGATACCATGTTTCCACAGATGCGGGTTCCATGCGGGCCACAAAAGAGGGGCATACGGTGACGGTGGATTACGTTGTTGGGGATATCTTTGACAACGCCGTGCGGCGCAGTTTGATTCAACGGGTGGAAAGACAATCCGGAATCGTTACGTCGCACCCCTTTAACGTTGTTACCGCACACGCGGTGAGCGATATGGTTCCCCTGCACTCGTTTGTGGAAGTGATTTCCGGACTTCTCGCTTCCGGAGGCATTGCTTATTTCACCATTAACTATGACGGAAAAACCGTAATGGAGCCTGTTTCAGCTGAGGCAGAGTTTGAACGGCACCTGCTCCATGTATACAACCAGTCAATGGACGAGCGTCACGTAAACGGATTACCGGTGGGAGGCAGCCGATCAGGCAGCCGATTACCGCACGTTCTCAGAGAAAGCGGCTATCAGGTACTGGAGACCGGCCCTTCAGACTGGCGTGTTGCTTCCGTGGGCGGCCGGTACGGGCGGGGAGAGAAGCTCTTTCTCACCGCCATCATCACCATGATTTACCGTGAAGGGAAATTGCAGGCCGAAGGCCGTCACCCTGAGCTTAATTCTTCTCTGCTTGACCGCTGGTATGAACAACGCCGCCTGCATATCAGAGACGGAATACTCCGTCTGAGTGTTGGGCAGAGCGACATAGTGGCACGCCGCAACGGGGGATAACCTCACTCCAGCGCGAGTATGATATCAAATTGTGAGCTCTCTTCATTGCTAATGGTCATGGTGCCATGGTGCTGTGCCGCCAGGGCGTCCACCATGGTAAGACCAAAACCACGCACACTGCCGGAGACAACCTCCTGAGGCACGCCGGGACCGTTGTCAGTAACCGTGAGACAAAGCGTCCTGCCGTCTCTGCGACGAAGCACTACGCGCGCGTGCGGATCTTCCCGCAGCTGAAGCGCGTGCTTGATGCTGTTCGTGAGAAGCTCGTTTAAAATGATGCCGATACTCACCGCGAGTTTTCGCGGTAGTTGCAGCTCTTCCACGTGACATTCTATGCCGCGGCCGTTACCCGGAAGCATACGGGAGAGGTTTTCCGTAAGCGTTTTAATCAGGGAAGAGGCATCCACGGTCTCCAGATTACCGGCGGAATAGAGCCGTTCATAAATGGCGGCCATTGCGTCAATACGCTGTTGGGCTTCCCCAATAGCGGTTTGCGCCTGCGCGGAGCTGGCGTATTCCCGGTGAAGCGAGAGCAATGAGCGGAGCAGCAAAAGATCATTCTTTACGCGGTGATGCACTTCCCGCAGCAGGCTCTCTTTTTCTTCCAAGAGGCGGTGTATTCTTTCTTCGCGCTCCTTGCGATCCGTGATGTTGGTATGGGTCCCGGACATCTTGAGCGGCTCTCCGCTGCTGTCCCGCCGAAATAACCGTCCGGTGTCCAGAATCCATATCCAGCTTCCGTTTGCACGGCGCATTCGCATGTCACATCGATACGTCTCAGTTTTTCCGGCCAGATGATCCTGCAGTGCGCGCTCTGCACGCGGGAAGTCGTCCGGATGGACGCGCTCTTTCCACGTATCAACGGTAGCCGGCTCAAGCTCACCGAGGTCCAGCCCGAGCATATTTGCCCACTCGTTATCAAGCACTACCTCTCCGGTTTGGACGTTCCACTCCCAGGTGCCGGTGCCGGAGCTCTCTATAACGGTTTGAAGCCGTTCGCGTTCCGCGCGCAGCGCGGCCTCAGCGTGATAGCGCTCTGCCGCGCGTCCCAACCGCTTGGCGGTGGCACTAAGGAGCTCCCAATCTTCGGCAAGAAACGGGTCTTTACCGCTTGCCGGAGGCTCTCCCAGGAAGAACACTTCAATGTATCCGGCCTCTTCCCCGTGCACCACAAGCGGCGCTTTCTGGCTCCAGGGACTTTCTTTCAGGTTTGGCGTCCGGTACACCGCATCATGCAGCGTGATGCGGACCGCTGTCACCTCCGGGTAGCGCCACGCCTCCCGCAGCAACGCCGGGGTCCGGGAAAGAATTCCCTCCAGCGTCACGTCCGGTTCCTCAGTCAGTTCTGCAACGCGATGGACAACCTGGAGTTTCTTTGCCCGCTCCCGAAGTTGTTCTTCCAGTTCACCGGTGTAATCCGCGGGCTCTTTTCCCGCATTCACCGGCCCTATCATCAAAAAGAGATAGCGCGTTTTGTCCACGTGTACGCTTCCGGCGTGCGCTTCCACGTCATGGATTGCCCCGCCAGGTAAGCGGTGAGAGTAGCGGAAGAGCGAACGGCCGTGCTTTAGCATGGCATCAATATCCCGAAGGATCTGGGCGCGTGGAAGCATGGTGATTTCAAAGATGGTCAGGGAGGTCAGCGTGACATGATCCGTCTGGTAAAAGCGGAGTGCGGCCGCATTGCCGCCTACTATGTGCCCCCGCGACGGTTCGTAGATGATGATTGGTGAAGGGTTGCCGGTGAAAAGAGCGCCAAATTGCGCAATATCCGGAATTGCAGTCATGGTGCGTTGCCTGCCAAATATGTAAAATTTTTTAAATTAGACTAATAGTACTATAAAAAAAGGTTGGATGCAATGTCTGATAATTAAAAGACCCGGGGAGACTGTGCACGCTCGTGGAAAACGGGCAGCTCCATCACAAAGCAGCTCTCTTTTCCCGGTTTGACTGACAGGCGTCCGCCATGCCTGCCTTCCACAATGTTACGTGCAATGCTCAGACCAAGGCCGGTTCCCTGGCCCTCCGGCTTTGTTGAGAAGAAGGGTTCAAACACGCGTTCCCGAATGGCATCCGGAATCCCGGAACCGTTATCTGAGATTTCACAGATTACTACTCCTGCTCCCGTGGCAGTCGTGATCCGGATGACACCGGAAAAGCCAGGTTCCATTTGTTCTTGCTCCGCTAACGCGTGAATGGCGTTTAGGATGATGTTTAGAACCGCCTGGCTGATCTCGCCGGCGTGACAGGTGACAGGAGGAAGTAAGCCAAAGCTGGTTTCCACAGTAATTCGGTCTCTCAAAGCGGGCTGCGCCACGTGGAGAGTAGTTTTGACTATTTCATTGAGATCTGTCCTTCCCGCGGCCTGTCCGTATTCGGGGCGGGAAAATCTGAGCAGGCTGTGAAGCACATTAGCCACACGTTTGAAGCCATCTTCTATGTGAGCGGATACGCTTTCCAGCTCGCGTTTTACGCGTTCCGTCTCCGATTGGATCTGCTCTTCCGGAAGGAGCAAGAGAAGATGCTCGATTTCTTCCTGAAGCACCGTAACACTGCTTTTCAAAAACGTAAGCGGGTTGTTGATTTCATGGGCAACGCCGGCGGCAAGCTCTCCGATAGCGGCGAGTTTTTCCTGATGGAGCAACTGCAGTTGAAGCTCATCCACGTTGCGGTTCCGTTCTTCCAGAGCGGCAAGCGTTTTCTTCTGACTTTCAAGAAGCCGTACACGCTCTGAAGTATCGGTGACGGTGAATACGGTTCCTGCGTGACGGCCCGAGGCGTTCTTGACGGGGCGGACGGAAATGTCAAAGAAGCGGACCTTCTCTCCTTCTCGAAGCGACGTTTCAAAAACGGTGCGCTCGGTCCTCGATACGCCTTCCAGCAGGGTTTCAATCATATGGTGGGAGAGCCACGGAGTTCCTACGGCACTGTTCCGGTCTATCTGCAGAATCTCTTCCGCTGCAGGATTGCACTCCAGGATGTTGCCGTCCAGGTCCAGCACAAAAACGCCGTTCTCCACGTCTTCAAGTACCAGATGTGCCGCTACCGGTGTGATTCGGAGCAGGCCGAACCGGTGAACGCCAATGTAAAACACAATGCCGGCAACCGCAAACGCAATTGGCGTGAAATCCTTGCGCACCGACGGGAACACACGGAATACGTAGATCAGATTCACTGCCAGGGGCAGCAGCGCGCCGAGGGTTACCAGAATGGATTGTTTTCTGTAGAGGCCGCGGTAACCGGTGCGTTCACTGAGGATTGCTGCCGCGCCTATGACAAGCAGGGCATAATTGTAAACTCCGTAAATCCAGAACCAGGGGCCGTATTGTGCCTGTACGGTGGTAAAGGCGTGCGCACGGGCGTAGCTGATCTGGCTCCAGAAAAGATGGTGCAGGGGATTGGTGAACACCAGAGCCACGGTGGCAAGCGGGAGCACAAGAAAAAAGAAGCGCCGGGGAGAGACCAGAAAACGTTCAAATCCGGTAAACGCCAGCGCAAAGAAAAGCCAGGCCACCGGAAGCAATGCGTAAAAGATGTGGCCGACTTCCGCCCAGAACAGGGTTGCAGTTGCAGAAGCAGAGAGGAGTTCCAGAACGTTACTGACTAAGAGAAACGCTACCGCCACCAGGTATGCCAGAAGCGCCTTGGAAAGCGTCTTTTGCCGGTACGGCCAGACGGCGGTAATTGCAAGAAGCAATATGGCCGCAGAGATAGGAGCGAGTAGCAGAAAGACAATATATTCCATGCGTGTGAAAGGTTCCTCTCAATCTATAATGTCGGCTGAGGTTCATCTAAACTTGCGCGAACAAAGGTCTAACCCAAAGATGGCAGAATCCGCAGAAGGGGTATACTCTGTAGACAGGACAAACTGCGGCAGGAAGGGGATGGCCATGCGGAGGAAACGGACAGGGCGGAACATGATTGCGGGAACGGTGCTGTTCTTGCTTGCCTTTTGGGTGTCGGAAACTGTTGCAGCACAGGAAGTCTCTCCCGTGCTGGTACCGTTGTTCAGAATGCACGCGCGTGTTCTTGCCACAGACTACTTCCTACAGTTTGTCTCCGGTGATGATGAGTTTGTCTCTACCATATTTGGTTCTCACACGCTCTCCAAAACGGACCTCAGAGAAGGTCAGGCGCTCTCCTACCGCGTCATTGAAAAATACGGGGAGGAATTGATCAGAGACCAGACGGTGGAAACAGCGCTTCTTGAAGCAATGCCGGACGGCTCAGCGTGGTGGTCTCTCTCGTGGAACGATCGGTCCGGTTCTTACTATGTGGAATACAGGATTTCATCTCTTGGGGTGCCTGAGGAAGTGCGCTATACGGACCCGACAAGTCAGGACATTGTGCGTAGGCTTCCTCCTATGGCGGAGCAGGCGCGCGAGTTTGTGAGGCAGCAGGGTGAAGAGAAATTTCGCCTGGCACTCAAAGAAGAATTGCAGCACGGCGTTATTGAACTGCAGCAGAACCTCTTTCCCAGGGTCACTACCGTGGGAACGGAGTCTCTGGACACTCCGCTCGGACGTGTGTCTGCCCGTCACCTTGCTGATGACTCTCCGGCAGGGCAGACAGATCTCTGGGTGAGCACAGAGGTTCCGGAAGAAGTGGTCAAGTACAGCCTGAAGGGTTCAGCTCATGAAATGACGGTTACGTTAGCCGGTGTGCGCGAAGGCGCGTCACGAGCACTTCCAGAAGGACGCCTGCTGCACTCGGAAGGTGCCTTTGATGGTGGCAGCGACCCGGGCGCAGAGGGCGGATACATATCACCTGGCTCTGTGGCCACGCCGGAGGCGTTTGAAAGCGGCGACTTCACGGAAGACACGGCGGCGTTGAGCTCTATGCCTATGCCGGGGATGCGGCATTTGCAGACAGGGTTACCGGAGCAACCGGCGGGAATCTCACGCTGGAGGAGTATTGCATGGAGACCGGAGAGAAGGTGTACTTCACCGTCTCAGACGCTAGCGGGAGTGGGACCTGCTTTACCATAAATCTCAGGGAAGCCCCGATCCTTGATAGCCTTGGCGTGCAGCTGAAGGGAGATATCCGTTTGGACGCTGTCCCGCCGGTGCCGGGAGGCGAAGCGCTACTTCCAGGTGAAGGCGCCACGACCAGGCACGCTCCGCAATGAGACGCGTTCACGGCCGTAAGGCATGACCGGCCGGCAGGAGAGCGGCGCAGATGTCATGGAAATTTCCGGCGTCCGGGCCGGCGCGGTGTACAGGTTCTACGTGGGGGGCGCGCCTGGAGAGACAGACCCCGCAGCACGCTTTGTCATCAATATTTCTTACAAAGAAGGATCTTGAGCGCTGCGCCCCGGCATTAACGTAGCGGCCGAAAAACGCTCTGCCTGATCAGCAAGCAGGGAGGCCACGCTGCCGCTGTGAGAAAGCGCGTTTTCCACCGGCCGGGCGTACATATCCATGAATGCGGCGGCGGCGGCCGGGGTGAGCGAGGCAGCGCGTGAGAGAATCCGCTCTCCGCGTTTCTTATCTATGTGATTGAGAACCAGCATGCGGTCTGAGGGCGCCACAGAGCGCGTCCTGACGAATGCCAGCCAGTTGGCATCCCAGAGCCGATAGTTGGATTGTATCTCCCGGTCAAGAGTCCGTGCCATTTCTTTTCGGCGCGAGCCGGTGACCCGCCTGCCAAAGGCAAGATGAACCCGTCCCTTGTCGCCGTTGATTTCTCCCACAATATTGAGCAGGTCACGGCGCGTGGTAGGAGTATCCAGTTCACCTGCAACCTCTTTGGCAAGGACTTCGTCCTGCGGCAGCTGTTCCCAGGAGATAGCCATGGGCAAGATTTCTACGGCATTTGACCACGCCTCATATCCATCGTGCGCACCGCTCATGGCCAGCATATTCAACACAGCGGAATCCGTTCTGTCATCCCCGTTTTTGGCCCGGCCGCCGCGATGGGCTATCCAGACCGAGTTGCCTTCTTCAAGGAGTTCATGAATGTAGGATGAGAGGCGCCGCGCTTCTGCCAGTTTAGCTTCCATTCCCTGAACGTTGCGCTTCACTACAAAGCCCTTGTTCAACCGGATGAGATGCTGCACCCAGTGAATCTTCATCAGGTTGTCTCCCGCGGCACTGTAAATGGTGGACAGACCGTGACTTGCAAGGGCAAAATTGAGGTAGGCGGTGTCCAGAGCAATGCTGCGATGGTTTGAAAGGAAGAGGCGAGGCCGACCTTTGTTCAACGTATTGAAGCCGGTTGTCCACAGACCGTCACTGGTTGTGCGAATATTGAATGCTATCAGGCGGTACATCATTGCCTGAAACTCGTCTATGGAAGAAAATGTTCTCATCCAGTGGAAAAGCGAGGTGATGTTTTCTTTGTGAAAGAGTTTTGGCAATCCGCGCGCCTTTTTCATGAGCGCCATGAACTGGGGGTCTGAAAAAAGACGATGTATATTGGCGGAAAGACTGGACTCTGGATAAGCCGCGATATCGGCGTATTTCATAGAGTCTACCATTCTACCCGGTTTCTACAAAAAAGCATAGCACGCTTCCACTCGTATTTCAGTTTTCTCGATCGCCGTACGCCCGGACAGCGGCATCCCGCCGCGCATTACGGAAACTCCTGCGCCGCCCGGGCCGCATCTGCTGAGAGCCGAAGTAACGCGTTACGTAAATCCGGAGGCTCAATCACGGTAAACGGCAGCATGAGCGAAATGAGGTAGCGTGCCTCTTCATCCATATCGTCGCTTGAGTACTCAAAGATCACGCCGCGAGGATCCTCAGAAAGCGTTCCGTATGCCGTTGGCACCCGGCGCCGCACCTGTTCCGGTTCTGCCTGGAACAAAACCGTAACCGGCCAGCGTCCTGCAAACGTCTCAAGGTGTTCTGTTGCGTGCGCGCGGTAATCGAACGAATCATCCCTGGAGAACCTCTCTTCCGTGAGTGTAAGCCTCTTCATGCGGTCCAGGCGGAAAATGCGGTAATCATGCCGGAGCCGGCAGTACGCGACAAGGTACCATCTGCCTTGCCTCCCCACCAGCCCGTACGGTTCCACCACCCTGTTAGTCACGTTTCCGCTCTCCGGGCGATATTCCAGGCGCACGCACCGCGAAACGTGAATGGCATCAGTGAGATCCATGAGGCGGCCTGAATCCGGACGCCTGCCTTCCCGGTATGGCGCAAGGACGGTCACCGAGGCAAGGGACTCCACCCGTTCCCGCGCGTCCCGTGGAAGCACGCGAGTGATCTTTGAAAGCGCGCCTTCAACGGCGTACTGCGACTGATCCAGTTCAAGCCAGGAACTTCCTACCAGTCCAAGAATGACCGCCGCGGCCTCCTCCTCGCTGAAAATAAGCGGCGGCAGCTTGTATCCTGAACCCAGCCGGTACCCGCCGTAGCGTCCGGGTGAGCCTTCAACCGGGATACCCACGTCCTGAAGCTTGGCCACATAGCGGCGGACTGTGCGGACGTCTGTTTCCAGCCGGTCAGCCAGCTCCGGTCCCGTAATGCCCGGCCGGGACTGCAGGAGTTCAAGTACCGTCAGGACTCTCCCGGTAGGATGATACACAGCCGCCTCCTTTTGCCGCGGGTCGCGAAAAAAAATAATTCAAAAAATTTTAATAAGGACCGATCGTGTCCTCTTTCAATGCTACCTTTCCGTATGAAACGGGTCAATCCCGCAAAGAGAAAGGAGCAAGCGATGTATCATTCATGGATTGAACTATATGTGATGTGCAAGGAACGTGAGACCGAGATTCTGTTGCGTGCCGAACGGCAACGGCGAGCAACCGCAGCCAGCGCGGCGGCGCGCGCACTACGTGAGACGTCTGGCACCGCACCCGCCGCGGAAAACAGGGATATCAGTCAAAACAGCCGTCAAGGGTGACGCAGTCATCCGGGAGCGCGGAGCGAGCCTCTATGAGTGCCTCTACAACGCTTGGATCTGCCAGCGTGGAAATATCACCCAGATTGTCAGTCTTACGCTCGGCAATTTTGCGGAGTATTCGGCGCATAATCTTGCCGGATCGCGTCTTGGGAAGCCCCCTGGCAACCAGGACGTGATCCGGGGTGGCAATGGCGCCAATGCGGTGGCGCGCTTCACCCCTGATTTCTCCAACCAGCTCTGAGCTTGGTTCCCAGCCCTCTGCCAGTACCACATACGCAAAGATACCCTGGCCTTTGATTTCATGCGGGAAGCCAACTACGGCTGCTTCCGCACAGGCGGGATGGTTCACCAGCGCGGATTCCACCTCCGCAGTGCCCATACGGTGGCCGCTTACGTTAATTACGTCATCCACGCGTCCGGTAATCCAGTAGTAACCGTCTTCATCCCGGCGGCAACCGTCACCGGTGAAGTAGTAACCGGGAAACGGGGAAAAGTAGGTGGAAATGAAGCGCTCGTGATCGTTCCAGATGGTGCGGGCCATGCCGGGCCACGGGTTCCGCATGGCCAGAAGTCCCTGAACATCGTTTCCGGAGAGCTCTTTGCCCTTCTCATCCAGGAGAACCGGTTCTATGCCGAAAAACGGCAAGGTGGCGGATCCCGGTTTGGTTGGTATGGCCCCCGGCTGCGGCGTGATCATGATTCCGCCTGTTTCCGTCTGCCACCATGTGTCAACAATTGAGCACCTTTCTTCACCCACCACACGGTAATACCACTCCCAGGTATCCGGATTGATGGGCTCCCCCACGGTTCCAAGCACGCGCAGGCTGGAACGGTCATACTGCTTTGGCCACTCGTCTCCTTCACGCGCAATGGCACGCAGTGCGGTGGGCGCGGTGTAGAACTGGGTAATCTTGTGGCGCTCCACCATATCCCAGTAGCGGCCGGGATCAGGATAGAGCGGGGTGGATTCAAACATGACTGTTGTGGCGCCGTTTGCCAGCGGACCGTAAACCACGTAGCTGTGGCCAGTTATCCAGCCTACGTCCGCCACGCATGCAAAGACGTCACCGTCACGGTAGTCAAACACGTATTCGTGCGTAAGCGATGTGTAGAGAAGATAGCCGGCCGTGCTGTGCGCAATTCCCTTTGGTTTCCCGGTGCTGCCGGAGGTGTAAAGCAGGAAGAGGGTATCTTCCGCGTCCATCGGCTCCGGGGGACAGTACGGCTTCTGGTTCTTCATGGCCTGGTCCAGGTAAATGTCCCGGTGCGGCGAGAAGGGTACTTCCCGTCCCGTACGAACGGCCATGAAGACGTGGCGGACGCTCGGGCACGCGGCAACCGCTTCATCAACGGTGCGCTTGAGCGGAATAGTCTTCCCGCCGCGCATGCCTTCATCCGCGGTAATGACCGCCACCGCAGATGCATCCTGAATACGGTCCCGCAGTGCATCCGCACTGAAACCGGCAAAGACCACCGTGTGTACGGCGCCAATTCGCGCGCATGCAAGCATGGCAAAGGCCGCTTCCGGGATCATCGGCAGATAGATGGCAACACGGTCACCCTTGCGTACATCGTACTGACGCAACAGATTGGCCATGCGGCCCACTTCCCGGTGCAGCTCCCGGTAGGTTATATGGCGTGCGTGGTCCGGCTTGTCCCCTTCCCAGATAATGGCCGTTTGATCAGCCCGCTGCGGAAGGTGGCGGTCAATACAGTTGTAGGCAACGTTGAGCCGCCCTCCTAGAAACCACGCCATATCTCCTTCGGAAAACTCGCTGTCAGTAACAGCGGAGAAATCATCGATCCAATCCAAACGTTCCCTCGCCTGTTTTGCCCAGAACGCTGCGGGATCTGAGATGCTCTGTTGATACATCTTCTGGTAGCTTTCCAGGGAAGAAAGATGTGATGAAGTTACCCACGGATGATCGGGGGCGTACGTTTTAGTATCTGACACAACTCTGCTCCTTATATGCACTTACGGCTGGCGCTGCCAATTCCCATGGTAAGATACCTTAGCGGAGTAGTCAACAAAAACTTGAAATGAGGTTGCAATGGCGGCCCGTCAGATGCAGCTTGCCGAGCGAGAAGTGGATTCCACCCGGTTCGAGCGCCCGCCGCCGAACACCGTCTGGTTTTTGGTTTACGCCGACCTTTCCACGTCGTATAATTCGGGAGTGCACGGAGCAATGGATTGATTTACTCAAGTTTCCCGCCCGCATAGACCATGTTTCCGACACCCGAAGCACGGGGTAGCAACTCGTCAGGCATCTTCGGCATTACTTACAGGAGGTGCGTGTATGAAACGTGTTGCCGTATTGAGCGCGCTTGTTGTTCTGGTAGCGGTCTCTATTTCTGCCCAGGAGCAGTTTTCCTGGACATCGCTTAAGGGGCGTCACCTTCAAGTGACATACCAGAACGGTGACGTTGTAGATGGAGTCCTTGCCGGATATTACTACGCGTTTTACCAGTTATCCGGCAGTCCGGGCGGAACCTACGAGTATGACGGGATCCTCACCATTGTGCAGCCGGAAACCGGCATGAGCTGGAATGTTGCGGACCTGGGCAACAAGTGGCCCTATATTGCCGATGACGGGATCTGGGAATTCCTGGTAGATGATCTGGTTGCCGTGGAACTGACTGACGGACTGCAGGTTGGGGGAAAGCTCACGCGATATGATGCGGGAGGCATCTATATTTCCTCCCCGGGCAGTGCCGTGAACGTGTTCTATACCTATGAGGCGATGCGCTCCATCCGAAACATTGATTCCGAGAAAAAGTTTCTGGTAGCGGCAAACATGCCGATGAAGACGGCCGGCGCCGAGGGCGGACAGACAGCGGCTGCGCCGGAAAGTCCAAAGAAGGCGCTGGACGCGGCGCAAGGGAGTCCGGAAGAAGAAAGCCTCACATCGCTTGAGCACACGTGGTTTTTTCAGCTGAATACACTTGGCGTGATCCAATTTGGTCCCGTCCTTGATCTCGGTTATATGGTCACAGACAGCGTGGCCGTTTCGCTGCAATTCAGACCGACCGCCCTCGGCCTCTTAACGTACGCCGTGTCTGACGGAACTCCGGCCCTCTATTCATTTGCGGTGGGGCCGAGCGTAACGTGGCTCGGGCCAGTGGCCAACGGAGAAGCAATTGGAAGCCGCTTCTACCTTGGCGGATTTACCGCGTTTGCGCTTGGGGGATCATCTGACGATTCGGAAGTCGGCTACGAGTGGGAAGGAGACTACGCGTATATCATTGTTGCCAGTTCTGCAGGTTACAGGTGGCAGACCCGGGACCGCTTCTACGTGAACACGGGGCTTGTTGTGGGAGGCAATATTGTTCTGTGGGACGAGTGGTGGTACACGAGCGACCCCTCCACCATATACGATTCCGAATCTCCGACGCTCATTGTTGCGATGCTCGATTTGAGCCTGGGCTGGACGTTTTAGCCCCGGGGAATAGCTGGTTAATACCGAAGGCGGCCGTCAGCGCTACGGCAAGAATAGCCGCCAGTGCCGGCGGCACCGCCTGTGAGCCCCAGCGGTCCACTACCGCGCCAACAAGCGGCGGGAAAAAGACCCCGCCAAGCCCGCCACCGGAGATAGCAACCGAAGAGATGCGAGCCGCGCGTCCGGGGAAGGTGCGCCTGATCCAGGAGATGCCGGCGGGGAAGACGGGTCCCAGAAAGAAGCCGGTGAACATGAAGGCTACCGGCGCTATGGCCGGGATGGCGGCTGCCGCCGTGGATGCCAGCGCCAGTAATATGCCGCCGGTTGCGAGCGTGCGTGGCCCTAACCGCATGCTAAGGGGCACTGCCGCGAGCCGTCCCGCGGTTAATGCTGCCCAGAAGAGGGCCGTGAGCGTGGCTGCCGTTGCCACTCCGTAGGAGGGCGCCAAATTGGTTGGAATCCAGCCGGAGGAAGAAGACTCTGCTCCCACATAGAGCAGAAAATAGCCTACAAAGGCCGCCGTTCCTGCAATGGCTGCTTTGCGTCCCGCGGTCTCTGTTTCCCGCGCTGGGAGACGCTCGGTGATCCCCGCCACGAGTACAATTACCGCAACAGATAGCGCCGCACCAATTGCGAAAGAGAGATGGTGTCCGTCCAGTGAGAGGGAGAGGCCGGCCAGCAGTGGGCCAAGGATTGCGCCAAAACCAAATGCCGAGTTGGCAAGGTTGAGCGCTGCGGGTCCCAGGGAGGCGAAAAGTTCATCGATTAGAAAATTGAACGTCACAAGCGCGCCAAAACCTATACCGAGAAGAAGCACCGAAGATAGCACGAGCGGCCATGAAGAGCTGAGCGCTATTCCCGCGTAGCCGGCGGCAAGAATGACGGAACCTCCGAGGAGAATACGCCGGTATCCAAAGCGTCTTACCAGAAAGCCGCCGGCAAAGACTGCCGCCGTTGCGCCTGAGAAATGGAGGGTTGCCATAAGACCAACCTGGGCTCCCGAAAGACCAAAGAGTGACCTGAAATAGGGATAGAATGGGCCGTACATTGACTGTGAGGCGCCGAGGGCAAGAAACGCAATGCAAGCGGCAATGAGCGCGCGCCGGTCATTCCGGTTTGCGAAGAGTTCTTTGATGGACATAGCGTGGGATGAGACTACCCTCTTCCGCCTCTTCTGGACAAGGGCGGACCGTGAGAGTGAAGCTTTTTCGTTGCGTGGATCACACAAGAGCACTACACTCCTTGTTGGCCAGGCAGTTTTTACGCGGGGGTGCAGGTGACGGCAAATAAAGAGGGGCCGGCGGGTAGGGGCGTAATATACCGGACCGCAGCTTACTATCTCACGTTTGTTGTGGTAGGGATCACAACCGCCTCGTTTGGTCCAAGCCTGCCCGCCTTCGCGCGGAGTACCGGTGCAGCAATTGGACAGGTAAGCGTGCTTTTCACGCTGCATCGGGCCGGCTATATGGTTGGATCTCTCACGGGCGGGCAGTTGCATGATCGTCTGCCGGGGCATTTGCTGACTGCCGCTACGCTCCTTCTGATTGGTGCCGGACTTGTTTTTGTGTCGATAGTGCCTGAACTCTGGTTGCTTCTCGGTATTGTGTTTCTCTTTGGCCTTTCGCAAAGCACCGCTGAGGTTGGAGCCAATACCGGGATAGTACGGCTGCATGCGGGGAACGTTGGACCGTACATGAACGGTCTGCACTTCTCGTTTGGTGTCGGCGCGTTCATCGCTCCTATCATACTTACCCAGGCGCTCTCTCGTACGGGGCGGCTGTTGCCAGGCTTTTTGATTCTCTCCGCTGCGGCCATCGTGGTATCTATCTGGCTTTTTACATTTAGGAGTACCGGCAGCCGGACCGCAGAGGCAGGGAAGGATAGCGATTGGCGGCCCGCCGAGCCGCTTCTGGTAACTGGTTTTGCGGTGATCCTGTTTCTCACCATTGGCGGCGAGTCAAGCTTTGGCGGCTGGGTTTTTACCTATGCCCTTCAGAGCAAAGTGGCAGGAGAAGAGAGTGCCGGCTACCTTACCTCTCTCTTTTGGGGCGCCCTTACCGTTGGCCGGTTACTGGGTATACCGGTTGTGCATAAACTGGGCCCGCGCATCCTTCTTGTTGCCAATTTTATCGGGTGTGCGGCGGCTGCCGCGCTCATGGTGCTCTGGGGCGGCGTTGCTGTGATTCTATGGACCGTTGCCGCTCTTCTGGGTCTTTCAATGGCGTCCATTATTCCCGCCACATTCACGCTTGCAGGCGAGCACTTCACTGTTTCCGGCCGCATTGCCGGAATATTTGTTTTTTCCTCGGCGGCCGGCGGCATGGTGCTGCCGTGGCTGGTGGGACAGTTTTTTGAGTCCGCGGGCCCGTCCTTTCTCAGTCAGGTGCTGCTTGTCAATCAAAGCGTGGCACTGCTTGCGTTTGTGCTCGTTCTGATCTGGACGGCGGCCCGGAGGAGTACAGCCGCCGGAGGCGCACAGTAAACTGCCGGTGAACTCTGAGTATCAACATATTTGCGGGGGGAAAGATGGCTCAATTCATACGCGCCGAGGAGGCGGTTCAGCTCGTAAAAGAGCGCGACTTTGTGATGGTTGGCGGCTCCGGCGGCGGCCACGGCGTTCCGGAGGCGGTGATCACAGCGCTGGCCGAGCGCTACCGGGAAGAAGGTGCGCCGCGGGGACTTACGCTGGCAAGCGTTGTATCCCTGGGAGACTGGGAACATGCAGGTTTTGGGCGTCTTGCAATTCCAGGTCTGGCCGCAACGGTCATTACGGCCGGTCTGAATAACTGCCCGGACATGGCCATACTCGCGGAACAGGAACAGGTTGCCGTCTATACACTTCCGCAGGGGGTGCTTTCACAACTATGCAGGGATTCAGCCGCGGGGCGCCCCGGGCTTTTGACGCGTACCGGCCTGGGTACCTTTGTTGATCCGCGTCTTCAGGGAGGGGGGCAGAACAGCTCTGCAAAGGCAGATCTGTCGGAGGTGGTGACGCTTGGGGGAGAAGAGTATCTTTTCTACCATCCGCTTCCCATAGATGTTGCGATAATTCGCGGTACCACCAGCGACGAGTACGGCAATATCACAACGGAAGAAGAAGCGTATTCCGGGGAAAACCTCTCAATTGCCATGGCCGCGCGGCGCCGCGGCGGCACGGTCATATGCCAGGTCAAGCGCGTTGCCGCAGGGGGAACTCTTCCCGGCCGGCAGGTAGCCGTTCCCGGCGCACTTGTGGATTATGTGGTGCAGGATCCCGAACAGTGGCAAACTTACCAGAAGAAGCTTGATCCCGCGTATGCCGGGATAATCAAACGGCCGGCAAGCGAAATAGCGCCGCTTCCGTTTGACATTCGAAAAGTCATTGCGCGCCGTGGGGCGCTGGAACTTATGCCGGGTGATATTGTGAATCTGGGATTTGGTGTTTCCAACGGTATCGCCACCGTAGCCGTGGAAGAAGGCTTTTTACGAGACCTGACGCTCACTGTTGAACAGGGCATTTTTGGCGGCGCGCCGGCGGTGGGAAAGGACGCGGGGGCCGGCGTCAATTACGACGCGATGCTCGATCAGCCCTACCAGTTTGACTTCTACGATGGCGGCGGACTCGATATTGCATTCCTCTCCTTTGCGGAGGTGGATAAACACGGAAACGTCAATGTGAGCAATTACGGTGGCAAAG
>Ga0102962_1000559_pt1 | contig 17097 bp, 14 predicted proteins | sample SalPonF2_C_D2_MG_FD_84519 | JGI IMG/M metagenome (GOLD analysis project Ga0102962, IMG submission 84519) | Salt pond soil microbial communities from South San Francisco under conditions of wetland restoration - Salt Pond MetaG SF2_C_D2_MG ...
AAAGACCACCACGAGGCTCCCGTCGGCGGCGTTGCCGGCCCGGCGGCGTCCGATGCGGCGTCCGGCGCGGCGTCCGGCGCGGTGTCCGGCGCGGCGTCCGGCCCGGCGCCCGTGACCGACGCCGTGGTCGAAGGCGCGGTGCGTTCCGGCGAGGCCGCGGCCGCTGCGCCGCCCGACGAGCGCTTCCGGACGGGCGATGTCGCCACCGTCGCCGGGGGGCACTTCGCGCATGACAGCTTCACCGCCTTCGTGGCGCCGCTCCTCCCGGTCTTGCAGCAGAAGCTGAACACCGACTACACCATGACCGGCGGCCTCGCCGTCTTCCTGCAGCTCCCCAGCCTCCTCAACCCGGCGATCGGCTATCTGGCCGACAAGATCAGCCTGCGCTACTTCGTGATCCTGGCGCCGGCGGTGACCGCCACGCTCATCACCCTGCTGGGGCGCGCGCCGAGCTACCTGTCGCTGGTGTTCCTGCTGCTGGCCGCCGGCGTGAGCGTGGCGTCGTTCCATGCGCCGGCGCCGCCGATGGTGGCGCACGTGTCGGGGCGCCGGGTCGGGGCCGGCATGAGCATCTTCATGGCCGGAGGCGAGCTCGGCCGCTCCCTGGGCCCGCTGCTGGCCGTGGCGGCGGTGGGCTGGTTCGGCCTCGAGGGGCTGTGGCGCCTGGCCTTCATCGGCTGGGCGGTGAGCGTGATCCTGTACTTCCGCCTGCGCAACGTCTCGGCGGCGGACGCGAGCCGCCGGGCGGGGTTCCTGCCGTGGTCGACGGCCCGGCGCGTCTTCCCGGCCATCGGCCTGCTGATCGCCACCCGCGTGATGCTGCTGGTGGCGGCCACCATCTACCTGCCGCTGTTCATGAAGAACGTGATGGGGACCGGCCTGTGGCTGGCCGGCGCCTCCCTCACCATCCTGGAGGCCGCGGGCGTGGTAGGCGCTCTCTCCGCGGGCACCGTGTCCGACCGCCTCGGTCGCGGCAGCGTGCTGCTCACGCTGGCCGTCGCGGCGCCGCTGGTGATGATCGCCTTCCTCTACGCACCCACCTCGCTGGCGTTCCCGTTGCTGATCCTGCTCGGGCTCTCGGCGGTGAGCGCCACGCCGGTGCTGCTGGCGTCGGTGCAGGACGCCTTCCCGGACAACCGGGCGCTGGCCAACGGCACCTTCCTGGCGATGAACTTCCTGGTGCGCGCCGGCGGCATCTACACCGTCGGCCTGCTCGCCGACGGCGCCGGGCTCGAGCGCGCCTTCCTGGTCGCGGCGCTGGTGGCGCTGCTGGGGATCCCGGCGGTGCCGCTGATGTTCCGGGGGCGCGCCGCTTCGGCCTGAGCGGCTGGTCTTGGGCGGCTGGTCTTGGGCGGCTGGTCTTGAGCGGCTGGTCTTGAGCGCCGGGTCTCGGGCGCGTGCTCCTGGGCGTTTGGTCACGAGCGCCCAGCCCCGGACGCCTCGCCTGGAGCGCCGCGGAGGCGCGTCCCGCCTCGTAGGGACCTGTAGGGACGTGTAGGGAAAAGAGAACCGAGGGCCGCAGGCCAGGGGTGGATGCGGTCCTCGGTGAGAGCGTGGAGGCCCAGGATGGGCCTCCGGAGAGTGGGTCTAGGGGTTCGCTGCGGCGCGGTCGGCGGTCGCTGTGGGGTCGGTCGCTGTGGGGTCGGTCGCTGTGGGACCGACCGCTCCGGGCGCGGTCGTTGCACGACCGGGCACTGCACGAACGGGCACTGCACGAACGGGCACTGCACGAACGGGCACTGGACGAACGGTCACTGCACGACCTTCGCCCACTGGCCGAGCAGGCCGTCGCCGGTCGCCTGGCCGGGCGTGCCGTCGCCGCGGAAGTAGTAAAGGGGTTTGCTGTCGAGCGTGAGCTGGCTCGAGCCGTCGGCGCGCGCGATGACGCCGAGCGTTCCCTTCACGCCGTCGCCCGCCGTGGGCGCGTTGCCGTTGGCGGTGTCGTAGCCGCCGACCAGCGGCGGCCAGTTGGCGGCGCAGGCCCCGCTGCACGCCGAGGTGCCGGGCCCGTCCTTGCCGAAGGTGTAGAGCGTCATGCCGGTGGGGCCGACCAGCAGGTTGCCGTCCGCGGTCTTCAGGGCCTGCACGGCGGGCTCGAGGTTGGCCACCCACCAGGTGTCGTGGAAGCCCTGGCCGGTGGTGTCGCCCGGCTTCTTGTCGGCCTTCCAGGTGTAGAGCGGCTTGCCGTTGTAGGCCACCTGCTTGGTGCCGTCGTCCCGCGTGATGACGCTGAACGAGCCCGGCGCGTTCAGCGGCGCGGTGCTCGCGCTGTCGGCCACCAGCGGCGGCCAGGCCTCGGCGCAGGGGCCGTTGCAGGCGCTCTTGCCCTTCGTGTCCTTGGCGAAGACGTAGAGCGTCATGCCCTGCGCGTCGGTGAGGAAGTAGCCCAGCTTGGCGTCGTAGCGGACCTGCACGGTCGGGCTCACCGCCTGCGCCAGCGCGGCGCCGCCGAGCGTGAGCGCGGCGAGCCCCAGGATCAGCGCGAACGCGCGCGTGGCGGGAGCGGGAGCCGAGAGGGGGGCGGGACGACCCCGTTGCCGGGGTCCGCGCCGGTGCTTTGCCTGACGGTTCGGGACGAGCCACTGCCGTGCGTGCATGGGTTGTACCTCCACCCACCGTTACGCACGCTCCCGCCGAGCGGATGCATCGCCTCGCGGGTCAGTCTCGCGGGTCAGTCTCGCGGTTCAGTCGTGCCGGGGGCCGGCCTGCGCGGGCGCGTAGCTGCCCGCGAATAGCTGCCCGCGAAGTGGCAGGTGTGGCCGCCGTCGCGCTGGCAGCGCACGCGCTCGGCGTCCATCCCGGTGGCGTCCTCGACCACCCTGGGCAGCAGGTCGCAGACGCCCGCGAAGCGCTCGCCGGTGGCGCGGTAGACGCAGTTGTAGGCCTCGAACTCCCAGCCGCCCGGGGTGTTGGCGAGGCGCCCCAGCATCTCGCCGTAGTCGAGCTGCTGCATCAGCTTGAGCAGGCGCGCGCGCGGCGGGAGCGGCTCGAGCTCGTCCTTGACGCGCGCGGCCAGCGCCGCGGCGACGTCGTCGAGGAGCGTGTCGAGCAGGCCGCGTGTGGCCGCGCTCTCGAGCACCGCCTCCAGCAGGTCGGCGTAGCGCTTGGGGAACGCCCCCTCGGCCAGCGCCGTGAGGGCGTAGCGGTGGGCAGGCCGCCCCACCCCCTCGCGCTCGGTGGTCTCGTCGACGAAGCCCTGGTGCCGCAGCCGCGCCAGGTGGTGGCGCACCGCGTTGTCCGAGAGGCCGGTGGCTGCGGCGAGCTGGCGCACCGTGCTGGGCCCGAGGATCTTGAGGTGGCGGAGGAGGTCGTCACGACTCGACATTGTTCCTATTTCTACCATTCCTATAGCGTGAATAGTGCGCTATTCTCCCGGGCGAGGAGGCAAGGCCATGAGGATCAACGAAAGCGCCACTGATCGGGTCGTGAGGGTCATCGTCGGGCTCGTCCTGCTCTCCGCGTGGGTCTTCGGTTGGATGACCGGCGTGTGGGAAGCGGTCTTCGCCATCGTCGGAGCGGTCCTGCTGCTCACCGGGCTGGTGGGCTTCTGCCCGCTCTACGCCCTGTTCGGCGCCAGCACCGCGCCCCGCAAACGCGCCTGAGGCGCCTTCGGGGTTCGAACGCGAAGAGTCCGAACGCGCAGGGCTGGAACGTGCAGGGCTGGCACGTGCAGGGTCGAAGCGCGCGCCCGCGGCCTCGTGCAGCGGGCGCGCTCAAGCGGGCATCCGGTGGAAGCGCTCGAAGGCCGCGCGCTCCAACTCCTCCCGGTGGTCGGGGTGGGCGATGTGGATGAGCGCCCGCGCCCGCTGCCGCAGCGCCTTGCCGTAGAGGCTGGCCACGCCGTACTCGGTCACCACGTAGTGGACGTGCGCGCGGGTGGTCACCACGCCGGCCCCCTGCTTCAGGAACGGCACGATGCGGCTCTCGCCCCGGCTGGTGGTGGAGGGCAGCGCGATGATCGGCCGGCCGCCCTCGGAGAGCGAGGCGCCCCGCATGAAGTCCATCTGCCCGCCCACGCCCGAGTACTGGCGGGTGCCGATGGAGTCGGCGCACACCTGCCCCGTCAGGTCGACCTCGACCGCGCTGTTGATGGCGGTGACGCGCGGGTTGCGGCGGATGACGGCGGTGTCGTTGACGTAGCCGGCGTCGAGCAGCGCCACCAGGGGGTTGTCGTCGACGAAGTCGTAGAGCCGCCGCGTGCCCATGACGAAGCTCGCCACCACCTTGCCGGGGTGGCTCACCTTGCGCTCGCCGGTGATGATGCCCCGGGTGATCAGGTCGATGGCGCCGTCGGAGAACATCTCGGTGTGGATGCCCAGCTCGCGGTGGTCGTCGAGCGCCGCCAGCACGGCGTCGGGGATGGCGCCGATGCCCATCTGCAGGGTGGCGCCGTCCTCGATCAGGGCGGCGCAGTGGATGCCGATGGCGCGCGCCTCCGGGCCGAGCGGGGCGGGCGGCACCTCGGGGATGGGGTCGTCGACCTCGACCGCCAGGTCGATCGTGGAGTGGTGCAGCAGGCCGTCGCCGTGCGTCCGCGGCATGTTCGGGTTCACCTGCGCGACCACCGTGCGCGCGGCGTGGACGGCGGCGCGGCTGGCGTCGACCGACACGCCGAGCGAGCAGTAGCCGTGGCGGTCGGGGGGCGAGACCTGCACCAGGGCCACGTCCAGAGGCATCGCTCCGCTCCGGAACAGCGCCGGCACCTCGCTCAGGAAGATGGGGATGTAGTCCGCCTGCCCCTGCTCGACCGCCGAGCGCACGTTGGGCCCCACGAACAGCGCGTTGGTGTGGAAGCTCTTGGCGTAGGCGGGCTCGGCGTAGGGCGCCGCCCCCTCGGTGTGGAGCTGGAAGATCTCCACGCCCTGGAGCTCGCGCCAGCGGGCGGTGAGCGCCGCCAGCAGGCGCTGGGGCGCTGCGGCGACGCTGTGCACCCAGACCCGGTCGCGGGAGCGGACGGCGTGGACGGCCTCTTCGGCGGTGACGATGCGCATGCTGCTTCCCTCTCGTGCTGCCTTCGCTCCGACGCTACGGTAAACACCCTGCCCGCCGAAGGGAAGAACGTCCCACGGGGAGGAACGCCCCGGTCGCGGGGGTGCGCCGGGGGGTAGGCTGGCGGCATCGTGCGCGTGTCCGAGCTGCTGGAGCTGCCGCTGCTGGGCCGGGCCCGGCTGGTCGCCGGCCGGGCGGGCCTCGGCCGCGAGGTGCGCTGGACCGGCGTGGTCGACATCCCCGACCCTCACGAGTGGCTGCAGCCGGGGCAGCTCCTGCTGAGCACCGGCTACGCCTGGCCGCGCGACGTCGAGGGGCAGCGCCGGTTCGTGCGTTCGCTCGAGGAGCGCGGCCTGGCGGCGCTCGCGCTGGCGGTGCCGCAGTTCTTCAGCGAGGTGCCGCCCACCGTGGTGGCCGAGGCCGACGCCGTCGGGCTGCCGGTGCTGGAGGTGCCCTGGGAGATACCGTTCGCGCGCATCACCGAGGAGGCGCAGCGCGCGCTGCTGGCCGAGCAGCACCGGGTGATCGAGCGCTCCGAGGCCATCCACCGGGCGCTCACCCAGGCCGCCGTGCAGGCCTCCAGCCTGCAGCAGATCGCCAACGTCCTCAGCGAGCTGATCCAGCGCGACGTGACCTTCGAGAGCCCGACCGGCCAGCTCTTCGCCGCCTCCTACCTGCCGGCCGAGGCCGGCGCGCTCGGGGCGCGCGACCACGTCCGCGCCTCCACCCTCAGCGAGGGGGTCACGCCCCCCGACGTCATGGCCGAGCTCGAGCGCCTGGGCTACCTGCAGAGGCTGCGCAGCCAGAAGGACCCGGTGCGCGTGCCGGCGCTGCGCGAGCTGGAGCTGTCGGCCCGCGTCGCCTGCCCCATCCGGGTGAGCGGCGAGCTGGTGGGGCTGGTGTGGGTGCTCGAGGGGGACAGTCCGGTCGGGGAGCTCGACCTGCGCGCGGCCGAGCACGCGGCCACGGTGGTGGCGCTGCACGTCGCGCATCAGCAGACGCTGGCGCAGCTCGAGTCGCGGCTCGGGTACGCCTTCCTCGACTCGCTGCTGGAGGGACGGCTCGAGCCCACCCCCCAGAACCTGGAGCGCGCCCGGCTCATCGGCTTCGACTGGGAGCGCAGCTACCGCGTCGGGATCGCGGTGCTGCACGACGTGCCGCTGCCGCTGTCGCGCGAGGGCTTCCTGCGCCGGGAGCGGCTCGCCGACCGCCTGGGCCGGCGCATCGCCGACCTGGGGGGCACGCCGTTCCTGTCGGTGTCGCTGAACGAGGTGAGCGTGCTGCTCGAGGACGGGCTCGACCCGCGCGCGCTGGAGGTGGGGCGCGTCGACGCGTCCGTGGGCATGGTGTGGGGCCGCGCCCGCAGCGGCGTGCGGGGCATCGAGCTGTCGTTCCGCGAGGCGCGCTCGCTGCTGCCCCACCTGGAGCCCCGGCGGGTGCTGCTCTACGATGCCTGGCTGGTGCCGCGCGTCCTCCTCGGCGACGCCGACGCCCGCGCCGCGCTGCTCGACGAGGTGTTCGGGCCGGTGCGCGCGCTGCGCGGCGGGGCGCGGCTGGTGTCCACGCTGGTCGCGTGGTCGCGGGCGGGCTTCGAGGCGAAGCGCGCCGCGGCGGAGCTGGGCGTGCACGTCAACACCGTGCGCTACCGGCTCGAGCGCGTGTCCCAGGCGCTGCACGCCGATCTCTCCGACCCGGGTATGCGCTTCGAGCTGCAGCTCGCCGCCGAGCTCTTGTTGCTCGAAGACAAAAGCGCCTAGCTCGATTGTCGATGGAATCCCTGGAACCGCGCCGCCCGGTGGGGTAGGGTGGGCCGTCCAACAGGAAAGGAGCGCTGGGCTGCGGTGGAGTCCGCTGAATCCCGTAACGCACTTCTGGGCCGGGTCCGGGACGCCAACGTCCCCCGAGGGCTGGCCACGGCACACCCCATCTTCCCGGCGCGGGCCAAGGGCGCGCGCCTGTGGGACGTCGACGGCGGCGAGTACATCGACTTCACCGGCGGCATCGGCGTCATGAACATCGGTCACGCCAACGAGCGGGTGGTGGGCGCCGTGCAGGCACAGCTCGAGCGCTTCAGCCACACCGCGGCGCAGGTCGCGCTCTACGAGCCCTACGTGCGGCTCGCCGAGCGCCTCAACGCGCTGGCGCCGGGCGCGGCGCCCAAGAAGACCGTGCTGCTCACGACCGGCGTCGAGGCCGTCGAGAACGCCGTCAAGATCGCGCGGGCCGCGACCGGCCGCTCCGCGATCCTGGCGTTCAGCGGCAGCTTCCACGGCCGCACGCTGCTCGGCATGTCGCTCACCGGCAAGACCAGCCCCTACCAGCAGAACTTCGGGCCGTTCGCCCCCGACGTGTTCCACGCGCCGTTCCCCTACCCGTTGCGGGGCTGGAGCGTCGAGGACGCCCTGCGCGCGCTCGACGACGTGCTCGCCAGCCAGGTGGCTCCGGAGCGGGTCGCCGCCGTGCTCATCGAGCCGGTGCTGGGCGAGGGCGGCTTCGTGCCCGCTCCCTTCGCGTTCCTGCGCGCCCTGCGGGAGCTCACCGAGCGCCACGGCATGCTGCTGATCGTCGACGAGATCCAGAGCGGCTTCGGCCGCACCGGGCGCATGTTCGCCGTCGAGCACAGCGGCGTCGTGCCCGATCTCATCACGGTGGCCAAGAGCCTCGCCGGCGGCCTCCCGCTGTCGGGCGTGATCGGCCGCGCCGACGTCATGGACGCGCCCGACCCGGGCGGCCTCGGCGGCACCTACGGCGGCAACCCGCTGGCGTGCGCCGCGGCTCTGGCGGTGCTCGACGTCTTCGAGGAGACCGGCCTGCTGGAGCGCGCCGGCGCCCTGGGCGCCACCCTGTTCGAACGCTTCGAGGCGCTGAAGGCCGAGCACGACGTCATCGCGGAGGTCCGCGGGCTCGGCGCCATGGTGGCTGCGGAGCTGATCGTCCCGGGCGAGGACGGCGTGCGCCGCGGCGCCGAGATGACCGAGCGCGTCATCGCCGAGGCGCGCCGGCGCGGCCTGCTGCTGCTCAAGGCGGGCCGCGACGGCAACGTGCTGCGCGTGCTGGTGCCGCTCTCGGTCGAGGACGACGAGCTCGAGCGCGCCTTCGGGATCCTCGCCGGGGCGTTCGCCGCGGTGCGCGCCACGGCGCGGGCCGAAGGGGCCCCAGGGTGAGGCCGTGAGCGCTGGCGCGCCGGGCCGGACCGGCTTCGTCATCCACCCGTCGGTCGACCATGCGCCGCCCACCGCGGTGCGGGCCGAGGGGCTCTACCTCTACGACGACGAGGGGCGCCGCTACCTCGACGGCTGCTCGGGCGCCGTCACCTCCAACATCGGGCACGGCGTGCCGGAGGTACTCGAGGCCATGCGCGCCCAGGCCGGGACGCTCGCCTTCGCGTTCCGCTCGCAGTTCTCCAACCGCCCGGCCGACGCGCTGGCCGACAGGCTCGGCGCGCTGGCGCCGGGCAGCCTGCGCTGGCTGTTCCTGGTCAACAGCGGCAGCGAGGCCACCGAGCTGGCCGTCAAGATGGCGCTGCAGCACTGGCAGGAGCGCGGGCGGCCGGAGAAGACGCACGTGCTGTCGAGGCGCATCAGCTACCACGGCATCACGCTGGGGGCGCTGTCGATGTCCGGTCACGCGCTGCGGCGCTCGCGCTTCGAGGCGCTGCTGTCCAAGGACGCGCAGGTCGCCACCCCCTACTGCCTGCGCTGCCCGCTGGGGCTCGCCTACCCCTCGTGCGCGCTCGCCTGCGCCGACGACCTGCAGGCGCGCATCGACGCGCTGGGCGCACAGAACGTCGCCGCCTTCATCGCCGAGCCGGTGGTGGGGGCCAGCGGCGCCGCCATCACGCCGCCGCCCGAGTACTACGCGCGCATCCGCGCCATCTGCGACGCCAACGACGTGCTCTTCATCGCCGACGAGGTCATGACGGGCATGGGCCGCACCGGCGCCATGTTCGCCGTCGAGCACTTCGCCGCCGGCGAGCGCGAGCTCGTGCCCGACCTGCTGGTCCTCGGCAAGGGGCTCGGCGCCGGCTACACCCCTGTCTCGGCGGTCCTCGCGACCGACGAGCTGATGGAGCCGATCCGGCGGGGCTCCGGCTCCGTCCTGTACGGCCACACCCTGAGCTTCAACCCGCTGTCCGCCGCCACCGCGCTGGCCGTCCTCGACTACGTCGAGAAGCACGACCTGGTGGGAAACGCGCGCGAGCGCGGCGAGCAGCTCATGAACGCCTTCAAGACCCTCGCGGCGCGCCACCCGGTCGTCGGCGACGTGCGCGGCCTCGGCCTTCTGGTCGGGCTCGAGCTCGTAGCCGACGGGTCGCTCGCCCCCTTCCCCCCCGAAGCGAACGTCACGGGGCGCCTGGTGCGCCACGCGTTCGACCGGGGGCTGCTCATCTACCCGGCCGCCGGCGCCCTGGAGGGCGCCGGAGACGCCGTGATGATCGCTCCGCCGCTCACCATCGGCGCGGCGGAGGTCGATGCCCTGGTCGGCATGGTGGACGGCGCCCTGAGCGCGCTCGAGCACGAGCTCGACGCGCCCGCGCCGCAACGCACCTGACCGGCCTCCCGTTCGTGGGAGCAATGCTGGAGAGCAAGGCTCCGGTATGGAGGTAGGAATGACACGTGCACGCATGAAGATCGTCTTCGGAGCCGTGCTGGCGGCGGTGCTCCTCTTCGGTGGCATCACCAGCGCGGCGGACCTGGCCACGATCCAGAAGCGCGGCTACATGATCCTGGTCATGTCGGGCGGCTACCCGCCCTTCAGCCTCTTCAACGCCGACCAGCAGCTCGTCGGCTACGACGCCGACGTCGCCAAGGCGCTGGCCGAGAAGCTCGGCGTCAAGGCCCGGCTCGACGCCGCCGAGTTCTCCACTATCGTGCAGGGCGTGCAGTCCGGCATCTTCGACGTGGCGGTGGCCAGCCAGGCCTACACCCCGCAACGGGCGGCCGCGGTCGCCTACCTCGACCACCCCTACCACTGCGGCGGCGCGCAGCTCTTCGTTCCCAAGAGCTCCAACGTCACCGGCATCAGCCAGATGCAGCAGCCGGTGGCCGTGGCGCTCGGGACCACCTACGAGGGCTGGCTCACCAAGAACGGTTACGACTTCAAGACCTACAAGGACGACCCCACCGGCATCCAGGCCGTGCAGTCGGGCATCGTCGGCGGCCTCGTGACCGACCTGGCGGTCGGTTCCTACGCCATCACCCAGGGCGCCCCCTTGAAGCCCGTCGGCGACCTGCTCTACATCGACCTGGCCAACGTCACCGTCGCCAAGGACAACACCGACCTGAAGGCCGCCCTCAACAAGGCGCTCGTCGAGCTGAACAACGACGGCACGCTGAAGCAGATCAGCATGAAGTGGTTCAACCAGGACATCGTGTCGCGCTGCTTCGACATGCCGATCACCACCAAGTGATCACCGCCGCGTGATCGCGCCCACGTGACCGGAGGGACCTGCTAGAGCATGAGCAACGTCGTCACCCCCGCCATCCTCCACGCCCTGCTGAAGGGCGCCATCCTGAGCGTCCAGCTCAGCGTGCTGACCTACGGTCTGGCGCTGCTGTTCGGGCTGATCGCCGCCCTCATGCGGCGTTCCGGGAACGTGGTGGTCAAGGGGGTGGCGAGGTTCTACATCGAGCTGTTCCGTGGCACGCCAGCGCTGGTGCAGATCTTCTTCGCGTACTTCGCCACCCCGCAGATCTTCGCCTGGCTGAACCGGCTGGTGTTCGAGCCGCTGAGTGGGGGGAGGGTCCTGCTCCCCCCCCACCTCAGCCCGTTCGCGGCCGCCGTGCTGGCGCTTTCGCTGGGGTACGGCGCCTATCTGTCCGAGGTGATCCGTGCCGGTATCGAGTCGATCCACAAGGGCCAGGCGGAGGCGGCGGCCAGCCTGGGGCTGGGCGGGCGCGACATCATGCGCTTCGTGGTCATCCCGCCTGCCATCCGGCTGATGATCCCGCCCTTCGGAAACTACGCGCTGGCGCTCCTCAAGGACTCCTCGCTGGCGTCCACCATCAGCGTGGTGGAGCTCACCCTCAGCACCGAGCGGGCCATCTCCTACAACTATCAGCCCGCCATGATGTGGGCCGCCGCAGCGGTCATCTATCTTGCGCTGTCGATGGTCGGCAGCTTCCTGTTCAGCTACCTGGAGGTCGTGGCCGACCCCATCCGCCGGCGCCGCGGGCGCCCCTTGACCCGGCTCGAGCCCGTTTCCTCGGGCGATGGGGAGGGGGACGCATGAGCGCCCAGAACCGTGCGGCCCAGAACCGTGCCGCCCAGAACCGTGCGGCCGAGAACGCCGGCGCCGAGAACGCCGGCGCCGCCCTCATCGCCCTCGAAGGCGTCGAGAAGCACTTCGGTTCCTTCAAGGCCCTGCGCGGCGTCGACCTGGACGTCGCGCGCGGCGAGGTGGTGGTGGTCATCGGGCCGTCGGGCTCCGGCAAGTCCACCCTCATCCGCTGCATCAACGGGCTGGAGGCGCACGACGCCGGCACCATCACCGTCGACGGCATCCGCATCAAGGACACCCGCGACCTCGCCGAGGTGCGCCGCGAGGTGGGCATGGTGTTCCAGCAGTTCAACCTCTTCCCGGAGATGACGGTGCTGCGCAACGTCACGCTGGCGCCGATGCGCGTGCGCGGGGCGAGCCGCAAGATGGCGATCGACATCGCCCGCCGCCTGCTCGACCGCGTCGGCATCCTCGAACAGGCGCACAAGTACCCCGAGGAGCTGTCGGGCGGGCAGCAGCAGCGCGTGGCCATCGCGCGGGCGCTGGCCATGGAGCCGAAGGTGATGCTTTTCGACGAGCCCACCAGCGCCCTCGACCCGGAGATGATCAACGAGGTGCTCGACGTGATGAAGGACCTCGCCGCCCAGGGGATGACGATGATCGTCGTTACGCACGAGATGGGCTTCGCGCGCGAGGTCGCCGACCGGGTGCTGTTCATGGACGGCGGCCGGGTGGTCGAGACCGGCACCCCCGAGCACTTCTTCCAGAACCCGACGGAGGACCGCACCAAGCTCTTCCTCTCCAAGATCCTCCGGCACTGACCCCCGCCCGCGCCCGGTGCCGCGTCTTCGGAGGCGGCTCCGCGGTGCGTGAACGAACAGGGAGCCCCGCTTGGACCCTTCTTCCCCCACCACCTCCTCCGCCGCCGAGCTGGCCCTCGCCGTCCGGACGCGCCGGCTCTCGCCCGTGGAGATCGTTCAGGCCCACCTGGGCGCCATCGAGCGCCGCAACCCCGCCATCAACGCCTACGTCACGGTGCTCGCCGAGCCCGCGCTCGAGGCCGCGCGCGCCGCCGAGCGGGCGGTGATGCGCGGCGACGCGCTGGGCCCGCTGCACGGCGTGCCCTTCGCGCTCAAGGACCTGTTCGAGACCAAGGCCGGCGTGCGCACCACCTACGGCTCGCTGCCCTTTCGCGACCACGTCGCCGCCGTCACGTCGACGCCCGTGGCCCGGCTCGAGGCGGCCGGCGCGATCGCGCTGGGCAAGACCAACACCCCCGAGTTCGGCTACAAGGGGACCACCGACAACCGCCTGTTCGGCCCCACCAGCACCCCCTTCGCGCCCGGCAAGAACGCCGGCGGCTCGTCGGGCGGCAGCGCCGCCGCCGTGGCCGCCGGGCTCGCGCCGCTGGGCGAGGGCTCCGACGGCGGGGGCTCGATCCGCATCCCCGCCGCGCTGTGCGGCGTCTACGGCTTCAAGGCGACCTTCGGCCGGGTGCCGGTCGCCGCCCGCCCCGACGCCTTCCTGCTCCACACCCCCTACGCCCACAGCGGGCCGTTGACGCGCACCGTCGAGGACGCCGCGCTGATGCTGCGGGCGATGGCGGGTCCCGACCCGCGCGACCCGCTCAGCCTGCCGGAGCTGGGCGACGACCTGGCGGCGGCCACGCGCGCGCCGGTCGGCGGGATGCGCGTGGCCTACAGCCCCGACTTCGGGGGGTTCCCCGTCGAGCCGGGCGTGCGCGCCGTGGTCGAGCGCGCGCTGGGCGCGCTGGAGGAGCTCGGCATGCACGTCGAGGTCGTCGACGTCGCCTGGACGCGCCCGCACCAGGAGCTGGCCGACATGTGGACGCGCACCAGCGCCGTGCGCGCGGTCGAGTCGGCGGTGTCGATGGCCCGGGCGGGCGTGGACCTGCTGGGGGAGCTCGCCGATGAGCTCGACCCGGACTACCGCCACAAGCTCGAGCGCGGGCGGGGCGTCTCCGCCGTGGACTACCGGCTCGACGACGTGTTGCGGACCGAGGTCTTCGACGCTCTCCAGGACGTCTTCGACCGTCACGACCTGCTGGTCACGCCCACCCTCTCGGTGGCCGGCATCGACAACGCCGCCGACGGCACCACGCGCGGGCCCGAGGAGGTCGAGGGGCAGCGCGTGGACCCCTTCATCGGCTGGTGCCTGACCTACCCCCTCAACTTCACCGGGCACCCGGCGGCCTCGCTCCCCGCCGGGACCACGCCCGAGGGCCTGCCGGTGGGCCTGCAGCTCGTCGGCCGCCGCTTCGAGGACGCCCGCGTGCTCGCCGCCAGCGCCGCCTTCGAGCGGGCGCGCCCCTGGTTGGGCGCGTACGATCGCCTGGGTACGTGGGACGCGTGACGTGGGGTTCGTGACGGGACGGGAGGCGTAGGGCATGGCGGGCGCGCGGCTGCAGGGGAGCGGGAGCCACGGCAAGGTCGTCGACGCCGAGGCGGCCATGGCGCTGTTCGCCGACGGCGCGACGCTGCTGTTCGGGGGCTTCGGGAGCATCGGCACCCCGCCCCTGCTCATCGATGCGCTGGTGGCCGCCGGCTTCCGGCGCCTGCGCATCATCGGCAACGATGCCGGCTACCCCTCGCACGGGGTGGGCCGGCTGATCCGCGCCGGCCAGGTGGAGAGCGCGGTGGTCTCGCACATCGGCTCCAACCCCATCGCCATCGACCAGATGAACGACGGCCGCCTACGGGTGACCTTCGTGCCGCAGGGCACGCTGGCCGAGCAGATCCGCGCCGGCGGCGCCGGGCTGGGGGGCATCCTGGTCGACGTGGGGCTGGGCACCGAGGTCGAGGAGGGCAAGCGCCTCGTGGAGCTCGACGGCCGCCCCTACCTGCTCGAGCCCGCCATCCGCGCACCTCTGGGTATCGTGCTGGCCGACGTCGGCGACGAATACGGCAACCTGGTGTTCCGCGGCACGGCGCGCAACTTCAACCCCCTGGTCGCCATGGCCGCGGACGTGGTCATCGCCGAGGTCCGCACCCTGGTGCCGGCCGGCGACCTCGACCCCGACGCCATCCACATCCCCGGGGCCTTCGTCGACTACCTGGTGCCGGAGAGCCCGCTGCCCACCGGCGTCCCGGCGCCGAAGACGTGAGCGCTGCGATGGCGAGCGGGAAGGAGGCCCCGTCGTGGACCCACGCGAGCTGATCGCGCGCCGGGCGGCGCTGCTGCTCGAGGACGGCGAGCTGGTCGCCCTCGGCATCGGGCTGCCCACGCTGGTCGGCAACTACATCCCGCCCTGGCGGCGGGTGGTCCTGTTCGCCGAGGACGGCGTGGCCGGTATCGGGCCGCGCCCGCCCGCGGGCGAGGAGGACGTCGACCTCATCAACGCCGGCGGCGAGCCGATCTCGCGCCTGCCGGAGACCGCAACGTTCGACAGCGCGCTGGCCTTCGCGCTGGTGCGCAGCGGGCGTCTCGGCACGGCGGTGCTCGGCACCATGCAGGTGAGCGGCCGCGGCGACATCGCCAGTTGGAAGGCGCCGGGCGGGCCCAGCCCCGGCATGGGCGGCAGCATGGAGCTGGCCGGCAAGGCGCGGCGCACGCTGGTGCTGACGCGCCACCGCACCCGCGAGGGCGCGGCCAAGATCGTGGAGCGGTGCGACCTGCCGCTCACCGCGCCGCGCGCCGCCAGCATGGTGGTCACCGAGCTGGGCCTGTTCGCGGTCACGGCGGGCGGCCTGGTGCTCCGGGAACGCGCGCGGGGGGTCGCGGTCGACGAGGTGCGGGCGGCCACGCCCGTCCCGGTCGCGACGGAAGGGCCGGTGGCGGTCATGGAGGACGTGATCGAGGACGCCGTGCGGGGCGCGCCGGACGGCACCCGCGACGGCGCACGGAACGGACCCGGGCACGGGGACGCGGGAGGGCGGACATGAGCACGAACGACGTCTGGACGACGGTGGAGGAGAGCATCGACGCGGCCTGGGAGGCCGAGGTCGCCTTCCTGCAGGAGCTGGTGCGCCGCCGCAGCACGCTGCACCACGAGCGCGCCGCGCAGGAGCGGGTGATCGACGAGCTCCGCGCCATCGGCCTCGAGGCGAGCACGCAGGCGGTCGACCACGGCGCCATCGCTCGGCTCCCGGGGTACTCGCCGGTGGACTGGGACTACGACGACCGCCCCAACGTCGGCGCGCGGCTGCAGGGCCGCGGAGGCGGGCGCTCGCTGGTGTTCAACGGTCACATCGACGTGGTGCCGGCCACGCCGGAGCGGCTGTGGACGGCCGACCCGTGGGGCGCCGAGATCCGGGGGGAGCGGATGTACGGGCGCGGCGCGGCCGACATGAAGTCGGGCGTTGCGGCGATGCTCTACGCCGTCGCCGCCATCCGGCGGGCCGGGGTCGAGCTGGCCGGCGACGTGCTGTTGCAGACGGTGATCGAGGAGGAGTGCACCGGCAACGGCAGCCTGGCCGCCGTGAGCGCGCTGATGGGCGCCGGCGGCGCGGACGCCGCCATCATCCCCGAGCCCTTCGGCCAGACCCTGCTGAGCGCGCAGATCGGCGTGCTGTGGGCGCGGGTCACCGTGCTCGGTGCGGGCGCCCACGCGCTCGGCGCCGACAGGGCGGTGAACGCCAACGAGAAGGCCGCCTTCCTCATGCAGGGGATCCGGGCGATGGAAGCGGCGGCCAACGATCCCGCCGCCCGTCACGCGGTCTACCGCGACGTCGCCCACCCGCTCAACTACAACGTGGGCGTGGTGCACGGAGGCGACTGGCCCTCCTCCGTGCCCTCGGAGTGCGTCCTCGAGGTGCGCTTCTCGGCCTACCCCGGGGCCGACCTGGACGCGGCGCAGGCGCGGTTCCGCGACGACCTGCGGGCCTATGCGGCCCGCGACCCGTGGCTGGCCGAGCACCCGCCGGAGATCGACTTCTACGGCTTCAAGGCCGAAGGCTGCGTGGTGGATCCGGCGACGCCCCTGTTCGACACGCTGCGCGGCGCCCACCGCGCCGTGATGGGCGCCGACGCCCGGCCCTACGTGAGCACGGCCACCACCGACGTGCGCTTCTTCTCCCACCACCACGGCATCCCGGCGACCTGCTACGGGCCCGTCGGGGCCAACCTGCACGCGCCGGACGAGTGGGTCGACCTCCCCAGCGTGCGCAACGTCACCAAGGTGCTGGCGCGCGCCGCGCTCGACTGGTGCGGCGTGGTGCCCTAGGTCCGCCCGGGTGCGCGACCGTTTCCGCGCCGCGTCGTGCTCTGTCCGTTCTCCGTTCGGGCTCGGTTCGCTCAGTTCAGGCTGGCCTTGGCGACGACGCCGCCCGACGGCCCGCTGACGGCCAGCTCGACGCCGGTCAGGCCGTCGGCGCGGAACAGGATGAGGCGGCCGCGGGTGCGGCCCAACTCCACCCGCCCGGTGCCGGTCAGGCCGTAGAGCACGTACGAGCGGCCGGCGCTCGGCGCGTGCGGCTGCAGCACCATGGCGCGGCCGTCGGGAAGCACGCAGGCCACGCCGGGGTGGCCGCCCTGCACGGCCTCGAGCGAGACGATGCTGAGGTCCGGGATGCGCATCCAGTAGGCGACGACGGCCTCCTCGTGCGCCGCCAGGTCGGCGCGCCGCTGCTGCAGCGCGCCCCAGCCCGCGGTGCCGACCAGCAACGTCAGGGCGACGGCGAGCGCCACCGCCAGCACGGGGCGGCGCCGGCGCGCGGCCGCAAGCGACGGTGCCGTGGCCGGCGGGGGGACCGGTGGGGTGGTCCCGGCGCCCCCGGGGGCGCCCGTAGCCGTGCCCGAGATCGCGGGTCGCTCGACCGCGGGCCCCTCGATGGCGAACCGGGCGCGCTCTTCCCGGACGCGCGCCAGCAGCGTCTCCCAGGAGCCGGGGGCCGGCGGCTCGGGCTCGAGCGCCTCGGGGAGCGCGAACA
>Ga0102962_1000560_pt1 | contig 17094 bp, 11 predicted proteins | sample SalPonF2_C_D2_MG_FD_84519 | JGI IMG/M metagenome (GOLD analysis project Ga0102962, IMG submission 84519) | Salt pond soil microbial communities from South San Francisco under conditions of wetland restoration - Salt Pond MetaG SF2_C_D2_MG ...
GTTTCTCGTCATTTTTATCTCAAGTTTTGCTAATTCAAATTGGGCTGCCCCAAACTAACCCGCGCATTAAGCGGACACGCCTCGCCCCCACTTGCCAGGTTTCTGGCTTTTTAGCTCTCCGTTCGTTATTTATCAACTCAACATTCATTTGCGTGCAGCTTATGCGCAATGTCGATATACTGATCGATGGCTCATAACCAAATAAAATGCCCGGGGCTAGGGGAAAAATGATTGGCGCACTAAATCTTTACGTAAAACTCAGGTTAATTTACGTTTCATCTGGCAGGGGAGTCTTTTTATGGGGCCGGTAGACTTCAAAGAGCCTTGTCATTAAATAACAACAAGAGATAATCGGCTGGCGGTGTGTGTACGCGGACCGTAAAAAAGTTTCCAACGCAGAGCAGCGGAAACAAGATAGTATTTAGTATCTTAGATTCAGTCGCCGAGCGACAAAAGGAATAGGTTGTGTTGTGTTCTCTTTCCTGCCTACCCTTGTCATTCCGAGGCTTGCCGGGGAACCTCAAATGAATATCAAGCACTTAGCATTATTCCTTTATTGGGGATCGCATTGACCCAAAATCCGTCATCCGACGGACGCGATAACAATTTAAAGTTGTGTAGTTCTCTAAGGCACCCTGTTAATTTAAATATCATAATCAATTATGGGATATTTGTTCCAACACCCAGTTCGTTCTGGCGCCCGATATACCGGTACTTGGACAGGTATCTTTTCCAAGCAGATCATCAACGACTAGCTGTATAAGCGGTTGCTCGATATGGTGCGGCATTTTGAAATCAAATCGATGAGAATGGCCGTCATTGGTTTCCAACAGTACATGGCCATCCCCAAAAGTGGGATAGGTAATCTGCCCTTTGCTACCTATAATTTTTGTTCGATCAATACTCGAAATTTCGCTGCCATTAAAACACCAGGATCCTGTTCCTATCACCCCATTTTCAAATCGAAAGGTACCGGTTACGACATCCGAAGCTTCGTAAAAACCTGTTTGGTTTTCCGAAATGCCATGGGCTTCTGCAATAGATCCCAGCAAAAAATCCAGGAAATCAAGCTGGTGCGAGGCCAAATCGTAGAAATATCCGCCACCTGCAATTTCTGGTTGAACTCGCCAGTTATCCGATTGCCGGGCAATCATTTCAGTATCATTGGGCTCATGGAGCTGAATATTCACCGCGCGTACTTTACCGATTTCACCATTATCAACTAATTCTTTAATCTTGAGAAAATTTGGTAATGCTCTACGATAATAAGCGACATATAATGGAACATCAGCCTGTTTACACGCTTTAATCATCGACTGGCACTCATTATAGGTTCTGGCCATAGGTTTTTCCACATATACGGGTTTACCAACCTCGGCTGCTTTTCTGGTCAATTTTGCATGTGCATTGGGTGGTGTAGCGATATAAATCGCATTTATTTCCGGAACATTAAGTAATTCATCAGCATCGGCATACCATTTAGGCACGTTATGCCGGCGGGCATAGTCCCGGGCTTTCTCACCGGTTCTCCGCATGACTGCCACCAGTTTGGAATGTTCAATTTTATTCATTGCCGGCGCACTCTTGACCTCACAGACATCACCGACACCAAGAATGCCCCAACGTATTTTTGAATCATTTATCTTAGTCATAAACTATACCTTTTTATAAATCAATAATTTCCTGCCAGATTTCTTCATCGACCGGTACGCCTTGCGCTAAATTCTGACGACGACGATTCAACGTACCTTCCCCCGGATATCTAACCTCCTGTCCCCTCATTATAGAAGAATTTTTAAGATCCTGAATAATATCATCTACGTTTGCCATGAATACATCCAGTTTTGGTGGATACATGCAGAAAAAGAATTGAGAGATCGCATACTCCTCTTCTTGTTTACCAATTTGATGAGTAGCCCTGCCATCCGATAACGTCGAAGCAACGATGTCCATCATAAGAGACAAACCGGCTCCTTTCCACAATCCAATAGGCAAGGGCAATTCTGAATTCAATATTTGCCGGGGATGCCGTGTCAGGCGTCCTTTATCATCAAAACCACCTTCAAAAGGAAGATCTTTATCTTGCCTGTTATAACTTTGCATCTTGCCGTACGAAAATTGTGTCATCGCCATATCCAGCACGACAGGCCCCTTTTCTCTGGGTATAGCAATAACTACAGGGTTGTTACCGAGTCGGGATTCATCACTGCCCCAAGCCGGCATATTTGGTTTGGTATTTGTGAAACAAAGACCGATACATCCTTCTTCGACGGCCTGCCAGCCATAATTTCCTCCCCGCATCCAATGATTGGTATTCCTTAGAGCCACACAGCCCATTCCATGCTTTTTAGCCAATTTAATGGCCTGGTTCATACAAAAATGAGCATTTAAATTGCCTGGTCCCAAATTACCGTCCCAACGTTCAAAGTTACCGATATTTAGGATCCGTTCCGGGGTAGCCTCAACGTCGATATATCCCTGCTGAATAAGTTTTATAAACGATGGAAAGCGATTTAGACCATGTGAGGCAACCCCGTCCAGACTTGCTTTCGCAAAAAGCTTGGCGCATAGATGGGCTCTTTCCATTTCCAAGTCATATTGTTGGAGTATCTCTTCGAGTGTATCAATTACTTTTGGATATAAAACTCGCAGTTGAGACATAGGCTGAACTGATAAAATATTTAATTAAGTAAAATCAATTTAGCGTTTAGAAACATGGGCTGTATCTCATTAATTAGGCTTAATCACCTCATTACTAGTGCGGGAATTAATTCCCGCACTAGTAATATACCCCTGATTGATGTATGGCACTATTCAAAACTTATAGCTACTAAACGCATTTTAATAATATTCATCCCACAAACAATGGCTTGATATGTCGTTCATAGAGGTTATAAGTAACCCTGTCGGCAACCAGATTCTTATTTTGCTGTAAATGCCGGATGAAATCTTCCCCCTGCTCTGCTGCGATCTTGTATGAACAATGCAAAAACTGCCTGATCTGAGGATCAAATTCCAGACTGTCCGGATTATGCTCTAATTTGGCTGCAATGATTTGCCCCGTCCATTCACAAAATGCCTCCGGATACGGCAGTTGATCTTTTTCAATATCCACGACCGGGGCATATGGCTGTGTCAATTCCTCATACCGTCCATAGGCCTGCTCATAGATGGCTTTCACCATCGACAACCCATCATTTCCAGACAGAGCCAAACCGATAAGCTCCTCTAACCATGTTGTACCTGACGTCTTCAGGTGAACTCCAGCATCATACCGATCCAACAGCTCATGGATATACGGATATAGTGAAAACTTGTCGCTGCCGGAATGAACACTCAGTTTCAAATCAGAAGGCAAATAGAAACGGTCGATAGCATAGGAAATGACAAGAAGATCCTGTTCAAATTCTTTCACAAATTGGTCTATGTCGCCAATATAATCGATGCCTTTATAGAAATTGCCGGTGAATTTCGGGGCGATCGTATTAATTTGAACTCCATTTTCAGCAAGCGTTTTCAATATAAAATAAAGTTCAATGGGTGTCTGTGGCGTATCCACTTCGTCCATTGAAATTTCGAAAACAGCATCGCCCGATTTCTTGTCTCGGATATACTCATAAATTTTCCCCGCCTGCTGTATAGCCACCAGATACTGATCGGCCCACGCATTCAAAAAGGTCTTGTCTACTCGAAATGTTTCTTCGATGCCTGGAATATCCAGATTTCCATTATCCGTTGAATTTCTTTGCACGAACACTTCTTTTTCTTCTGGCTTACTTTCATTTCCGATGTAGTCGGCTACATCAATTGTAAAAAAATTGGAGCATGGTATATACGAATCCACAATCTCTTTGGTAATATGATCTGCATCCACTAAATACGCATTCTGCCAATTCATTTCCTCAACGGTACGATCGGCCTCTTTTCGGACATCTTCAGGGCCGGTACCAATAATCTGGTGCTCGCGATGAGACTTGTTCCAAACCGGGGTTATCGTTATGTCATGTTTGGTCTGTGCCTTTTGGATTGCTTTTAATTGTGCCTGTCCTTCCTGTCCAAACCGATCTCCGGTTCCTAACGAAAATCTTTTTAACATAATACTATCTCTGATAAGGTTTAAAAATGCGCCTGTTTGATTAATTTCTTCATAGAGGGGGCTTTCCGGGCGATACCCAAAGATTCTTTGTAAAGCTGATTTATATCCCCCAAATCAACATCACTATTATTTTTAATGAAGATGGGTATCTTGGGAAGTGGACAATCAACGGTTACTGTTTGACCTCCTTCATATTTCTTCCCCGTCCATGCATCCCTCCAATTGCCTGCCGGTAGATACATATCGAAGGATCGTTGATCATTCTGCCAGATAATTCCCACCAAAATGTCATCTCCATATTGGTACTCATTCCAATGCTGGCCAGCGTTTTGGTCATCAGGATAAATCATTGATAGAGGTCGCACAATGGGCAGCCCCTGGTCATGGGCTTTCTGCGCCATTTGATAAGAATAATCCTGCAAGTGCTGATGAATTTTAGCATAGGTACGATAAGTAGCAATCAAGGTAGTATCATAAGATGGTTTATAAGGCATGTCCCAAACTGCTCGATTTCTCAGAGGGCCGACTTCCATGATGGGCGTAAAGCAGCTGAAGGCCAGCCAGCGGCTCAAATTTTCATGAGTAAAATTTTCTTTTTTGCCCCAATACCCCCCGGTATCCGATCCCCAAACCGGAAATCCCATATAGGCGGCCCGCTGAACTGCAATCAAAGCTGTACGTAATCCCCATGGTCCGGCCGGGATATCTCCGCCCCAGAAAACGCCATATTGGCGACTATTAGTGTAGGCGGCACGCGGCATTAACAGGAAGTTTTCATTCCCTTGGATTTTTTTCATGTTGTCAAAAGTAGCTTTCAAATAAAGCTGAGGATATTTATTGTGAAGCTGGCGTGCAGTCTTATGATTATCCAGCACAATACTGCTGGTGTCTGGCATCATCTCTTCCGAGCGGTCTAGCTTAAACGCCGTGACGCCGTCATCCACTACTTTCTTCAGATATGTGCCCCACCAGTCAACCGCATCAGGATTGGTAAAATCAACTAGTTGTCGAACATCTTTGGGATTCTTGGGATTTACATGTTCCGTACCTGGTATCAGGTAGCCTTTCTGCTTAGCCTCGGTAAGCATATTACCCGTAATCCAGGGGGCAAGCCAAAGTAAAAATTTCTGATTTTTTTGTCTCACCCAATGCACCATTTGCTCAGGATGCGGAAACCGTTGGGTATCCCACTCAAAATCGGAATATCCCTCTGGTCCTTTGGCCCATGGACGATCTACCCAGTAAACCTTGTTGGGAATATCCAGTGCCTGCAACATCAAAATATCTTCAGTCAGTTCCGAGTTATAAGGACTGGTATTCGTTGTCCCGTCGAAGAATGTTTTTCGATTGGTATGATCATCCCTCCAGTGAAAAAGTGAAAAGGCCCATTTTGGAGGAAGAAAGGGTTTGCCGATTTTCATATTGTAATTCTGAACGACTTTTGCCGGGCGTGGGCCGGGAATAATATCCATGTCTAATTCATTTCCTTCAAAGCTAAAAGAAACCCGATTCTCGTTACTGGCTGCCATATCATATTCCCCGGGCCATGTACCATGCACATATACCCCATACCCCTTGGAACTGACGTAAAAAGGATCATAAATACTAGGCGTAGGTTTCGTAACCATCGTCAGAGTTTGCCCTCGTAGATCCAATCCCTCTTTGATACCGGGCTGCCACGACAAATGCTGTGGTCCGTCCACCGGGCGCTCCATCAAACCATAGTAGGATTCACCCGGGAACGCCTTAAAAGACGCCCCACGGCGTATAATCCCTTTCGACGGCTGTACCTTTAAACTGAGGGATATCTCACCATCTTCCAGTGATGATATTGTTACAGTAGCCATCCGTTGATCCGTTGTTTTGTAAGCAGCCTTAAATTCATCCCCGGAATCGTTGATCACTTTATCTAACGTTTTCAAATACTCAGTATCTTGATCTGTGATATAAAATAACCCTGATTTTTTACCACCGGTAATTATACTTTGTTTCCCGTTAGCCTCCTGAGTTAATTCAATAGAAATAGGCTGTTTTTGAACCCGGATATCCCAGTTATCAGACCGCAAATTAGTATTTTTAGACTGACCACATGATAATAACGCAATCAGAGTTAAGGTCAGAAATGTATTCCCAAAAAAGTTTTTATAAGATTTCATATCCGCTAATTGCTTTCGATTTATCATGCTTAAAAAACAAAACTGAGACAACTAATGCTAAAGCATTATTTAAAATCACCGGTCTGCCAAGACCCAAAAATATTTTGTAACGAATATTTCTTTGCCTGCTGTTTCGTTAATTGATGTGACCAATCCACCCTTTTTTGTGGAGCGGCTCCCGGCCCTCCGCTGTTATATTCGGCATAGAACGCTGTCTTTTCATTAGCCGGATCACTCCAATTATCCCATCCTTTCGGGCGAATGTGATCTCCAAGCCAACAGTTAAGATACACCACCTTGGCATACTTTCTCCACGGGCGACCAAGGTACACTTTAGTGACATCAGAAGCTGCAGTCAGTTTACAATCCTTAAATACGAAGCCAAATGACTGATTTTCCGGTGTCGATGCTGCGGTCAAATACGAGTTTTCTTTACTATGGATCTCACAGTCCTCAAATACAGCAGTAGCCTGACCAAAGATAAAATCGGTAGTACCTTCAATATAGCAGTCTTTGAAATACTGCCGCGCTCCTTCGCCAGCCAGGTAAATCGTATCCTGATTTCCCAGGATGCGGCAATTCGTAAATGTAGCCCGATCCCCTTCTACATGCAGGGCCACGGCCTGTCCCACCGGACCTGCTGTATTTTGAATAGTCAAATTTTCAGCGTGAAAATCATTTGCATTCACCCGTAACGTATAAGTGAAAAAAGTGCTGTTCCTACCACGATCAATCTTATCAAAATAATCATCATTCGTAATGATGGTTTTTTCTTTGCTTTCCCCGATGAACGAAATCTTCGGATTCCAGGAATGTACTTTCACCTTTTCGTGATATACACCGTTTTTGATATAGATGGTTATGCGTTTATAAGGAAATGATTTTGAAGCATCAACTGCGGCCTGAATAGATGTAAAATCACCACTGCCATCCTTAGCGACGGTCATCTTATGTTTATACTGGGCTGATGCATTAACGGCCAGCATCGCGAAAGAAAAAACAAATAAACAAACTTTAAATGATATACGTAATTCTTTGTGCAGCATTATGTTATATTCAATAATTAAAATCTATATTCCTAGAAACCAGATTGGTAATTTGTATCAAACACTTTAATGAGTTCCGCATCAGACAAAATTGTATAAATTCCAATTCCTACTTAATTCTTTCTTCCGGATTCCACCAATCAAAAATCTGTTTTAAAGTATAATCAGAAGCTTCTTTACCGTTTAGCTGATGCGACCAGTCCACACGACTTTTCGGTGTATATCCCGGTCCCTTATTATCGTATTCGGCATAAAAAGCCGTTTTTTCCTTAGCTGGGTCTCCCCAGTTATACCAACCCTCGGGCTTAATATGGTTCCCCAGATATGAGTGCATAAACACCACTTGCGCATACGGTCGCCATGGTCGACCTAGATAGAAAGTGTCATTGGCAGCATTTCCGGTAATACGACAATTTTTAAATACATAGCCATATTTGGAATCTTTCGGAGTGGCAGCGGCCGTAACATAGCCCCCGCCGTGATCATTTTTGCAATAAATGGTACAATCTTCAAATACCGCTGTTGACCATCCGAAAATAAAATCGACGGTCCCTTCGATATAACAATCTTTATAGTATTGCCGGCTACCACGTCCATGCGTATATAGCGTATCCTGGAAACCTAAAAAGCGACAGTTTACAAAAAGAGCACGATCCCCATCCACACGGATAGCGACCGCCTGTCCAACATCCCCCGCCGAATTTTGAAAGGTGATATTTTTTGCCGTAAAATTATCCCCGAAAACGAAAAAGCTTGATGAACCGGTAGTTCCCATTTCTTCTCCAAAGCGGTTCTTTTTGGATGCATAATCATCATAAGTAAGAATCGTCTTTTGGGCGTCTTCACCAATAAACGTCACATTTGTTTTAGAAGCGGGAAGGACCAGCTTTTCCTTATAAACGCCGTTCTTAATATATATCCGCGTGTCATGCTTACGGAAATCAGGTACTGCATCGATAGCCGACTGTACGGTCTTAAAGTCTCCACTTCCGTCTTTGGCTACTACAAAGTCGTAATCCTTAGCCCTTCCCGAATCAAAAGCGCCCACCAAGATCAATAAGCAAAGAATATATTTTATAAGAATGTGATTTAAGAAATCAACCATATCTTCATATTTACATCTTAATTGATAGTGGGCATTAATCTCTAATCTTATTTAGCGGCTGCAAATAGCCCATCTCTTTCAGCCAGGCTTCACATAGATCGGTCCAATATTCACCCGAACCAGGATTATTTCGCACATTCAGTCCATGTCCGCCCTGTGGAAACACATGAAAACTGGTTGAAATATTATGTTCCAGCAGCGCGCGGTAAAACATCAATTCGTTATGGGGATCGACCGTGTGATCATTGAAAGCATTCGCTAAAAAAGTTGGGGGTGTTTCATCGGTAACCTGCAATTCATTCGAATATTTATTACGTAATGCCTTCGATGGATTGGGCCCCAATAGATTGTCACGACTACCCGCGTGCGCATATTTACCCATAGAAATCACCGGCGATATCAAAATCATAAAATCAGGTTTGTAAGAATATTGATCCAGCGAATCACCAAGTGTCGAAACATCCTGATGAAGGTGAGTGCCTAATGTCGAGGCCAGGTGTCCGCCAGCCGAAGTCCCCAGAACACCGATTTTATCGGGATTGATGCCCCACTGTTTAGCATTGGCCCGAATGATTCGCATAGCCCGTTGCGCATCCTGCAGGGGACCAATTTGTCGTTTCTCCAAATCGGGATTATTGGGTAGACGATAATTAACCACGAAAGCACTCATCCCCATTACATTACACCATTTGGCCAGTTGAGTGCCGCTGAGTACATAGGTTAAATGCTGGTAACCTCCACCTGGAAAAATCACCACTGCACTTCCTTTATTGTCGTCATGAGAAGGAAAAAAAGCATACATCCCGGGATACTTATGACGGTAGATCCGTTGGTTATGAATGCTATCCTGTACAGCTATTCCTTTTGAATTTGGCATTTTGTTCTTGGGCCAAAGCAGCATATAATTTTGAGCATTGGCTGTCCCTGCAAACAGCAATAAGATGCATATAATCAAAAGCTGTCTATATCTGTCTTTAAACATCAGTCTACAATAATTGTTAATTGATCACTGTTTATTGTCATTTATCCTAAACCAGTCAAAATCGGCATAGCCTGAATCATGGGCCTCCTTTGGACGGCTGCAGAAAAGCCCGACTTTAGCGCCAATCCATTTTCCCTCGGTAGCCTGAAACGATTTTCCAATCGTCTTAAAATCTTTGCCATTCGTACTGTAGCTGAACCGGCATTCGGCCCCTTTCGAAACTTCTAATCGAAACCAAAGCTGATCGGTATCTACGTATGTTCCTTCGGTCTCCTTATCCGGATTTCCATCTTCAGCCTTTTCACATATTGACTGCGAGAGATACAATCCCTTCTCTTTTTTTGTCAATGATAGATATGAATAACTTTTGCCCATGATCATAAGACCCACTTTTTCACTATTCATATTGGGATGAAATGCAAATTTTGTGGTTGTCGTAAACGAAGGAGCCGGTAATTTTTGTAATAATAAATTTGGAACGTCCCAATAATTCTGAAACCCATCGGGAAGCTGGGCAGCAAACAATCGTAAATAGCCTTTTGGCCCGTTTAGAAATGCCCACGTATTTTGGGGATTTGCATGCCATTGCCACTGCGGACTCAGGGAATTACCGTTAAACTCGTCGCTCGTCTGTGGCGTTTGGATGGGGTACGGACCTCCACTCACATCCGGCTTTTTATTTGTCGAAACAGGTTCGCCAACGCCGTCATTATTCATATCCTTGCCCATCATGGGCCAGCCATTTTTCCAGTGCACCGGCTGCAGGTGAACAATGCGCCCATAAGCTCCTTTTTCCTGGAAATGGATAAACCATGTTTCCCCGGAATCCAGCCAAACCAGGCCGCCCTGGTGTGGTCCGTTTATATCAGTGTTACCCTGATGCAGCACCTTCTTTGATTCATAAGGGCCAAATACATTTTTCGACCGGAGGGCCAGCTGCCATCCATTACGTACCCCCCCAGCCGGCGCCAATATGTAATAGTAGCCGTCTCTCTTATAAAATTTCGGGCCTTCTACTGTCGGGTTTTCATCATGCCCGTCAAAAACGATCTGTCCCTTATCTAGCAGTTTTCTGCCATCGGGACTCATTTCGTGTACAACCAACAAACTTTTGATACCTGCACGGCTACCGGCAAACGCATGAACCAAATACGCCTTGCCGTCGTCATCCCACAGCGGGGACGGGTCAATCAAGCCTTTTCCCTTATGCACCAGAACCGGATCCGACCATTCACCGGTAGGATCATCCGTTTTTACCATATAAATACCGTAATCAGGGTCGGGATAAAAAATATAGAATTCACCATCATGATAGCGAAAGCTTGGCGCCCAAACGCCATTACCGTGCCGCGGCTTGCTGAAATGATCTTCCGGCACAAGACGATCCAGGGCATGTCCCACAATCGTCCAGTTGACCAAATCCCTGGATCGCAAAATTGGGAGTCCCGGTACTGCATTAAAGCTGGATGAAGTCATGTAAAAATAATCTCCAACCTTGACCGGCACGGGATCGGGATCGGAATAATCGGCATAAATAATAGGATTTTTATAGGTGCCGTCACCGTTATCCGGCACCCAAACTTGATTCGATTGCTGTTGTTGTGCAAAGCCCTGCACTGTAAACAGCCCCAAAAATAGTATCAATGTTAGTAAGCGGACCCTCAATTTTTTATGGGAAAACATCTTGGCTTTGATCAAATTTCTTTTGACAAAATTCATGCTTTAGTCAGTATATTTTATTCTATTTCTAAACAATTCCGTAAGATATCTTCATGAATGCTTTACTAAATCATTCAGATACATTTCTACATTTGTAAAATCTTCGCTAAGATCATAATCGGCGGCATCATTTTTATTCGGTGCTAACCCATGTTTCTTTTCCCATTCGTCAGGCATGCCATGCCTAGTAGTAAAATGGTGGTTATATTGCTAAGTTTATATATCATTTTAAGGCATAATGGGTCTAATATTTATTCTAATAAGAGATTAGGCTTATTTTATAGTTTAATTCGAAGCCTGTTTGATCAACCACTGACTCAGATCCCCGGCCGCTTCAAAATTTTGATATCCTTCCGGCATATCTTTTCGCCCGTCCAAATATTCGTTATAGAGCCAAGGATCCCCCACAGCAAAAACGGTACCTTTACCGGAATGGGAAACGGCCATAATCGTATCACCATTACTCGCTTTTAATACAGCCTGTGCTGGACCTGAAGTGTTGAGTGTACTTAAACCCTGAATTATAATTTTTCGTGGTTCTTGTACAAAAGGCGCTCCTTTTGACAGCTCAAACGTACCGCGCTGCCAATGCCCGCCATGCGTATTACTGCGACTGTCCTTATTGAAGTGGATTCCGAACTGCTCAGCCAAATTATTTAAATGATCCAGATCCGCATTGCCCTTATCATTGCCCATCAACACAAGCACACCGCCGTCTTTGACCCAATTTGTAATAGTATTAACATCCTGCTGTTCGATTGTGTGCAGATCCTTGGTTTCTTTTTTTGTATCAGGATCTACTATAATATATACATCTGTATCGGATAATCGATCCGAAGTAGGTCGATTATATAAGGTGTGAGTATATCCTCCATGACGACGAAACTGATCACCGAGGAACCAAAACCCATTGTTATCTCGCCCCTTCCAGGTATAATGATACGGAACCTTGTGCCCGGCCAGCGTGGTGTACTCATTATTGAAATAATGATCCAACAGAATATTTGCCCCTTGACTTTTGGGGGCCTCATTCGCACGCTCGATTTCGGTACTTGCCAGGATAAAAGCGCCAATCCCTTTTACATCATTGGTTTTTCTCTCAGCGTTGATATAATACTGGTAACTTCCATCCCGATACGGATCGCCCCCCAGTCCAGCCACCTTATTTGTATTCTTCAATAACAAAGTACCGTCACTTTGTACTTCGATCAGTTCGTTCCGCACGCCCTGGTAGCCTTTTCGGGCAACATCCAGATATGAATCATCGAGATAGCCTTTTCGCACCCCTTTTGCAAGGGTATAAATAAACATATTCGAAGCCGAGGCCTCATGATAGTTCCCCTTTCGATTGGGCTTATCCAGCACTTGGTACCACAGTCCACTGTCCGGATCCTGAACCTGGCTCACCGCCTTGGCATATCGCTGCAAAATATTGACCAGCAATTGATGCTTGGGGTGATCCTTTGGAAAATAATCCAGTGCATCCACCAGCGCCATACCGAACCAGCCCATAGCCCGTCCCCAGAAATTGGACGAACGTCCCGTTACAGGGTCAGCCCATCGCTGCTTCCGGGATTCATCAAATCCGTGATACAGCAGGCCGGTTTGGGGATCGCGCACATTCTTTTCCATCAGGAAGAACTGTTTAGCAACATCATTAAATGATTGCATGCTATCCGCGAGCTGGGCATAATGTGCATAAAAAGGAGCCTCCATATACAGGCCGTCAAGCCACATCTGATGCGGATAATAACTCTTATGCCAAAATCCTCCTTCCGCCGTACGCGGTTGAGTATTCAGCTGTTTGCGCAGCTCCGTCGCCGCTTTCCAGTATTTTTCTTTACCTGTCACTTCATAAAGCAGCAACAGTATCTTGCCATTATTGAGATCATCCAGCTTGTAACCGTCCATCTCATAATCTTTAATAGTTCCATCTTCCCGGACGAATCGGTCCATAATGTGCTGGATATAATGGAAATATTTACCATTACCGGTAGCTTCCCACACATTCTCAACCCCTTTAAGCAACAGTCCCATATCGTAACTCCATTTGGGATCACCATCACCATCCTTGACAATTACATCAGGCCAGGTTTGCATCGCCTGATCGGTCATTCTAACGGACCATTCCTTTTTAGACTGCTGACCAAAAGTCACTGAACTGCAAGCCAAAACAAGAATTGGCAACAATGAAATTTTGAATAACTTTTTCATAGTTGACTGCATATTTAAATATGGAATTCTGAATTTCATATTACTGGGTTTGATAAGTTACGTTTTCGGAACCTATGCGCTTCACTAAATCCGGCAAATCATAATATTTCAGAGCATTGGGAACAACATAAGCATACGCTTCTTTTATAGTGGGATTATTTAGCAGCTCCATGTACGAACGAAGAGTATTTGACAGGTACAGGTGATCAATACGGGCATCCCAAAATGCTGCATACAATGCCGGTGATCCGACGAATTCCGAAGCGTAAACCTCAATATGAGTAGCAGGGATATCTTTGTCCTCGCTTACAAAATCAAGTACAGTTTCGATGTCCTGCACACGTTGTCCAACCACGGTCTTGCCAATATGCAACGAAATCTGGTCGTTCCGGTACTGGCTGTCATAATATTTGTCAGCATTGAACCGCTCAGGATCTTGGGTTTCGCCCGTACCTCTTACATCTGCCAGGATAACCGTATCTCCTGATTTTTGAAGCTGTTTTAGAAAACTTTTGTCTTTGGCCAGCGAGGTCTTTCCATCAACCGGAAACCAAACTTCCGTTTCCCCTGAATCATTTTCTTTTACAGGATGATAAATCAGTGCAGGAACTGGCATCGTACCTTTCTTTCGAAGAATTACTTTTTGCCACTTTATGTTCTGGCCCACCGAACCGACCCATTCCGACTTAACTTTTTTATGATTTTCTTCAAAGCCAAGAAGAGTCTTTATTTTCGCTTCAAACTCCTGTTGGCTATGGGTTGGTTGAAATTTTTCCCGTTTTGATTCCAAATCGTTCGCCAGATCAACATTTCGCTGCTGTATCGTATATTCGTTTTTAAAAGTAGAATTTACCTGGCCCGTCGTCGTGACCTGAAGCTGATCCTCCGAAAGTGTTGATGGATCTCCCTCTTCTACCCTGCTGCTATCGTGGTAAAACCAACGACGAAACCATTCAACAGCGGCTTCTCTTTTGGGTTTTGAGATTCCATGCCCATCCGACCAGCTAAACAATTTTACATCCTTCGCATGATTTATAGTGGAATAAAAATGCCTCATTTCACGGATCGTCTGTTTGACGCCCACATAATCCACAAAGTCATATTTGCCAGCCAGTACAAGCGTGGGGATGGGCGCATGCATCAACAAAAAATCGTCAATTTCCAAGTGTTCTCGTCCTTCATACGGTACCCACTGGCAACCATCCTGCGGTCCCAAAACTTCAATTGCGCGCTCGCGTTTGGTTACATAACTGCACGGAACCGCAACTTTGACATTTTTATTATCATTCAGTGCTAAAAAATATGTCGTCATTGTGCCACCGCCGGAGTTACCCAATACGCCAATCCGGGATGTATCCACTTCCGTACGAGACATCAAATAATCCAATCCCCTTTTATTATCCCAGTATTCATAATTGACCACATTGGTCCCGACCAGGTTTGAGCTGGCATTTAGGAGTGTATGTGCTGTCGTACCGCCGCGCGTCAGTGGTTTGCCGTTATCATCCGTTAGCTGGAATCGTTCAGCCTGCGAAATAGGATCGATAACGAGTACCACAAACCCATTCTTCGCCAACAGAATAGCCGTTTTTTGATATGAGATCGTAGCCTTGGCCTGTCGCTCGTGACCACAGAAAAAGAGGGCGCCCGGGAATTTTCCTTGTCCGTCCGGTACATAAAGATTGGCCGTGACATGATGATTGGAAAAACTTTGGTACACTACCTTTTCAATATGATATCCGTCCCGTTGAATCGAGCCCATAACCTTGGCATTCAGTGGCGATTCAGAAGGGAAACTACCTTTTATCGAATCATAATTCTGCCTGATTCTTTGCTCATAAGCCTTAGCTGCAGCCTTGGATTTTAAAGCCTGCTGCATTTCTTCATCACGCTGGTGATATTGGCTGTGCATTTGATGAATCAAGAATTTATGCCAGGAAACATGCGATTTCCAATCCAGCACCTCATAGGAATTCTGAGCAACTATACGACCAGCAGATAGCAACAGAAAGCCTAAAATTAATAGATAACCACGTTTCATAACCACTAGTAAATTTTATTCAATCCATTCCAAACAAAGTGGGCAATCTGTTTTTGTCCGGTAGTATCGGGATGTAATCCATCTACGTAATTTGAGGGCGAAACCACGTTAAATAACGACAAAAACTGTACTGAATCTTCTTTTGCCAATTTCTGATATCGACTCTTCAGTTGTATAAGCGATTGTCTCGTATTCTCGTTGTATTTTTTCTTTACATTAATGGGGGCCATCGTCTTCAGGTTGATATTCGTTGGCGCCAAAATTGTGATTTTAGTTTTAGAATTGGTCTGCTTCACCTGATGGATCATCCATCGCATATTTTTTACGCATTGGTCAACCATTTCGGGATTTCCATCTTTCAAATCATTGACTCCCAGAAAGATGAGGAAATAGTCGGCATCTTGATTTTGCTTTAGAACCGGCAAAATCTCTTTCTTGTCTGCGGTTTTTCGACCATTATGTCCGGCTTCTACAAAATTCACCTCCGGGTGATATTTTGATAAATATTGGACCCAGCTCTGACCGTCGACCCGGGCTCCGTTCGTAATTGAATCCCCAAAGCAGACCACTTTACCATGGATAGCAGTTGAAAACTGCATTCCCGTCATTAACAGGAATATGACTATAGCTATTAAATACTGTTTAAATTTTTTGAACGATTTCATGACTTCCTGCTTTTGTTGAGACTCCATGTTTTTTTCCAATTCAGGTACTATTTAACAGCGAGGATAATTCTGCTGTCCTCACTTCCCAACAAAGGAATATCTACCTTTAATCTATCTGGAATTTTAAGGAGTGCCCCAAAGTCCCTCCCCCCCAAGTATTAGGGACAGGTTGGAGAAGAGAGATTTAGGGAAATTGAAATATTTGTTCAAAGGACAAAACCCTTGCTGCTAAAAATACCGGCCGTTATTTGTCAATATTCTGGTTATACTCTTTTCCGTTTATGTTAACATCTTTAAGTTGCAGATTTTTAGCGTGATTAATCTTCATTGGCACATCAACACTATCGATACTGCTATTTATAACCCTGAGATTTTTTACCGGAGATTCTTTGTATGCTTTTATGAGGATCCCGTACTTTCCCCCGTTTTCAACATGTAGATTATCTACAAGAATGTTTTTTATGGTCGGCATATAATCACCGGCGGGCTCGTAGAACATATTCGCTTTAATGGCCGCCTCTTTATAAGTACCTACATCAATGTTACGCAGGTAGATGTTTTGAGTCGTTCCTCCACGTTGTGAGCTCGTTTTGATGCGTAACATGCGTTCAAGATCAGGACTATCCATCTTTAAATTCTGGGCATATACATTCTTGACTCCCCCAGAAATCTCACTACCCATCACAATGCCGCCGTGACCATTTTTCATGCGGGAATCTTCCACAATTATATTCTCAGAAGGCACACCAATTCGTCTGCCATCTTGATTGCGCCCAGATTTTATTGCAATGCAATCATCTCCCGTATCAAAATAGCTATTTTTGATCCATACGTTTTTGGACGATTCCGGATCAACGCCATCATTGTTAGGACCCAGCGTTTCAATATGGATACCATCAACAATCACATTTTTGGAAAGCACCGGATGAACTTCCCACATAGGTGAATTATGGATGGTAATTCCCTTTATCAATACATTTTGGCAATCATAAGTCTGAATAAAATTCGGTCGTAAATAATGACCGGCCCCAAACTTACGCTGTCTCGGCGGTACCTGCTTTTCATTTAAA
>Ga0102962_1000561_pt1 | contig 17053 bp, 9 predicted proteins | sample SalPonF2_C_D2_MG_FD_84519 | JGI IMG/M metagenome (GOLD analysis project Ga0102962, IMG submission 84519) | Salt pond soil microbial communities from South San Francisco under conditions of wetland restoration - Salt Pond MetaG SF2_C_D2_MG ...
CGGGAATGGATAGAACTGCTCAAGACGGGCAATGGCGATGTTATCGGACGCCTGCTGTTCATTCCGGTATTGTAATAAGTCATAATAAACTTTACCCGAGCAGATAATCAGTTTATCAATTTTACCCGGATCGTTAACATCCTGATCCGGAATCAATTCCATGAAGGAGCCTTCCGCTAATTCTGTAGCACTGGAGACAGCTCCCGGATGACGTAACAGACTCTTAGGAGTCATGATGATTAACGGTTTCCTTTTCTCTTGCAGAGCCTGACGACGTAAAATATGGAAATACTGTTCTGGAGTCGTACAATTGGCAACCTGCATATTATCTTCCGCACAGAGCTGTAAATAACGCTCTAAACGTCCGGAAGAGTGTTCCGGACCCTGACCTTCATAACCATGAGGTAACAACATCACAAGACTGGTCTGTTGTCCCCATTTGGCTTCGGCAGAAGAAATATATTGATCGGTTATCAACTGTCCGCCATTGGCGAAATCACCAAATTGTGCTTCCCAAATAGTTAGCGAATCCAGAGCTGCTGTACTGTAACCGAATTCAAATCCAAGTACAGCGAATTCACTCAATAAGCTGTTATACACATAATAAGGAGCCTGATCATCGGAAAGATGATTGAGCGCCGTGAATTTTTGATTCGTCTCGGTTCCATGAAGGACGGAATGACGTTGTGAGAACGTTCCCCGTTCTACATCCTGTCCGGTGAGCCGAATAGGAATACCTTGTTTCAGCAGAGAACCCAAAGCCAGCGCTTCGGCAAAACCCCATTCAATTTTCTTTTTATCCTTTTCTACAATCTCATGACGTTTAGCCAGGATGCGCAATAATTTCGGATTGGCATCGAAATCTTGTGGCACCGTTAATATTTGCTTGGCCACATCGCGGAGTTCATCCATTGGATAACGGGTATCCGGTGGTGACTGACGCTCAACCTGTTTGGATTGTTTCCGATCGATATGTTCTTCCGTAAGTTTGACATCCGGCGAGCTTTTCGCTTCTTCAAAGGCCTTTTGCAGCATATTATCAAATTCTTTAAAAATTTGATCAGCTTCTTCTTCAGTCAATTCATCTTTGCGGATCAAATCTTTGAGATAGATATCGCGTACACTTGGATGATCTTTAATCTCTTTGTATAAACCGGGTTGCGTAAAAGCAGGTTCATCACCTTCGTTATGACCATATTTCCGGTAACAAGTCAGATCAATAACTACGTCTTTACCAAACTTCTGACGATACTGCAGCGCCATTCTCATGGAATGAACAGCAGCTTCGGGATCATCACCGTTAATATGAAATATCGGTGCCAAAATCATTTTGGCCAGATCGGAAGCATATTGTGTGGATCTTCCGTCTTCGGGCAGAGTCGTAAATCCGATTTGATTGTTAATAATGATATGAATGGTACCACCCGTTTTAAATCCGCGCAATTGCGACATATTCAAGGTTTCAGCCACCACACCTTGTCCGGAGAATGCCGCGTCGCCATGCACGAGCAGAGGCAAGATTTTTTTAGTAGCATTCCCATTGCCGATGCGATCCTGTTTTGCACGGGAAGCCCCTTCAACAACCGGGTTCACGGATTCAAGGTGACTTGGGTTTGAAAGCAGGTCGATAGCGACTTCTTTTCCTGATTTGGTTTTGTGTTTACCATTGGCTCCTAAGTGATATTTCACGTCACCTGATCCCTGAAATGTAGAAGGATCGATGTTCCCTTCAAATTCAGCAAAAACCTTACGGTACGATTTGCCAATCGTATTGACTAAAACATTCAATCGCCCACGGTGAGCCATACCCATTTTTACGTCATCAAGGCCAAGATCGGCTCCTTCTTCCAGGAGAAAATCCAACATTGGTATAAGCGTTTCGGCACCTTCCAGTGAAAATCGCTTATGTCCGATATACTTACGATGTAAAAACTGTTCAAAGGCACCGGCCTGATTCAGCTTATGCAGAATCTGTTTCTTTTCTTCAATGGTAAGATTTGGGTTATTTAAACTGGATTCCATCGTATCTGAAAGCCATTTCCGTTCTTCCAGATCCAAAATATGCATATATTCGGCACCAATATGGCCGCAATACGTTTCTCTGAGCAGACTCAGAATATTACGTAATTTCGTTCTTTCGTAACCACCGAGTCCACCGCAATAAAACTCGCGGTCGAGATCCCAGACCGTCAATCCGTAATATGAAAATTCAAGTTCAGGACTATGACCGGGTCCATGCTTCAGGGGATTCAAGTCAGCCAGCATATGTCCACGGGTACGGTACATATTGATGAGCTGCATAACGGCTATCGCCTTCTTATTGACATCCGTCGATTCGGATCCGCCTAATAAATGTCCGGCATAGTTATCAACACCGTATGGAATGGGATCATAAGGAATCTCAAGGTCGGTGAACATTTCATCGTAAAAGGCATCGTCTCCATTGAGCAGGCTATGCATTTTTGCGAGAAACGCCCCTGATTCAGCTCCCTGAATAATCCGGTGATCGTACGTGGAAGTCACTGTCATGACCTTACTAATACCAAGGTGATTCAGGACGTCTTGCGACATTGCCTGAAATTCAGCGGGATAATTCATGGCACCGGTAGCAATTATTGCTCCCTGACTTTGCATAAGGCGCGGCATCGATGAAACGGTACCTATCGTTCCCGTATTGGTGATGCTGATCGTTGTATTTTGATAATCTTTTATTTCCAGTTGTCCGTTACGAGCTCGTTCAATAAGATCGTTGTAGGCAAAGAGAAACTCTTTGAAAGACATCTTGTCGACTTCCTTAATATTCGGAACCACAAGATTCCGTTTATCACCTTTTCCGGGAAGATCGATCGCGATACCAAGATTGATTTGATTAGGATTGACCCGGTAAGCCGTGTTCTCTTTTAATTCAAAATGACAATTTAGATTTGGATATTCTTTTAAGGCTTTTATGAGAGCCCAGGCAATAATATGTGTAAACGTTACTTTAGGATCGCCACGTTTTAGCAGATAATTGTTGATAATGATACGGTCTTCCGTGAGCATTTTTACCGGAAGTACCCGTAAAGAAGTAGCCGTGGGAATCTCCAGGCTATCTTCCATATTATCTACAATCTTTTGTGAGACTCCTATTAATTTCTCATAGGAAGCTTTTGTTTCTTCAGCTTTTTCAGGTGCGGGAGTGGGTCTCTCTTTTTTCTTTTTGGCCGTAACAGGCTTCTTTTTTTCAGCGACTTTAGTCCCGTTTGTTGCCGCCGGCTTTTTAACCTCTGTCTCAAGTGTTAGTTCTTCCGGAGTGGCCTCTAATTCCTCGAAATAATTTTTCCAGTGATCGGGGACGGATGCCGGATTCTCCTTAAATTGGTTATAAAGCTCTTCTACAAGTGCCGTGTTTGGACCGAAAACTTCTTCTAAAGATCTCAAAACATTATGAAGTTCTAAAGGTGATTAAATCAGTTTTTTTTAAGTGAAAATTAATAATAAGTGAAATCTTTACTTTTATATTCCATTCCTTATTATTGTATTGTCGATTGACTTGATCAACATTTACATTGAAGTTAAATATTTATTAAAAAAAATACGATATATATAACCCATAATGAAGAATAAAAAACGTTATTTGAACGGTTTTCCCTTGTCTCTCATTATAGTTTTCTTGACCTTTTGAACAGGAGAACCTTTGCGAAACTGTCTTTTGGTCCACTATCTGCGTTATCGGGATTTTAAAATTCTCATATATGAATAAATATGCTGTGTTTTTTTAAATCCCTCAAGCCTTGATTTTGACCAAAAATTCCGGTTTTGCAAAGGTTTCAAGGAATAAATGATAGTAGAGATTTTACTATATTTTAGATTATTATTAACGAATCAGAATAGAAAAAATTACAAACATGTCAGAGTCGAAAACTACGTACGGTGCAGAAAATATTTATTGGGATTTAAGTGATTTATACGATTCGGTGGATGGTGAAGCCATTAAGAGTGATAAAGAAAAAATTATTGAATTGGCTGATTTATTTGCCCAAAAATACAGGACTCATGTTGCGGAACTAAGTGCCCCGGGATTTAAAGAAGCTTTGCAGGATCTGGAAAAAATATATGATTTATTGGGAAGAATGGGTTCATACGCCCATCTTATTTGGTCGACTAATACCGGAGAAAGTGCTTATGGAAAGTTAATGTCGGATATTACGGAACTTGGTTCTGCGATTGGTCAGAAATTAATCTTTTTTGAAGTTGAGTGGTTACGGATTGATGAAGAGAAGGCGAAAAAGATCATCAATGACGTCGAATTGAAAAAATATCAGCATTATCTGGAAGTCTCTCGACTGTTAAAACCATATACGCTGAGTGAACAGGAAGAACAAATTCTGACTGCGAAATCAGTAACGAGTCGTCAGGCCTGGACACGCTTCTTCGATGAAACGATGGGAGCGGCACGGTTTGAATTTGATGGTGAGCAGCTTTCCGAACAAGAGTTATTAAGTAAACTTCATGAAAGCGATCGTGAAGTTCGTAAACGGGCTGCCCAGGTATTAACAGATAAATTCAAGGAGATGAGCCATCCATTGACATATATTTTCAATACGATCCTGGCGGATAAACAGATCAGTGATAATCTGAGAAATTTCCCTTCATGGATCACTTCGCGCAATCTTTCAAATGAGATTAAAGATGAGACCGTTGAAACATTGGTGAAATCCGTAACGGATAAATATACGCTCGTTCATCGTTTTTATGATTTGAAACGTAAGATCCTGGGGTATGACAAATTAATGGATTACGACCGTTATGCTCCCATATTAGAAACACAAACCCGGATACAATGGGATGAAGCACGAAATATCGTCACAAATTCTTACAGTAATTTTCATCCCGAAATGGGAAATATCGTTACTCGATTTTTCGATAAAAAATGGATTGATGCCGCTATGCGACCGGGTAAACGCAGCGGAGCTTATTCAGCGAGTACGGTTCCATCCGTCCATCCATACGTATTTTTGAATTACGACGGACGTATTCGCGATGTTCAAACCCTGGCTCATGAATTGGGACATGGTATTCATCAATATGTTTCCAGAAAACAAGGTATTTTTGAAGCCGATACTCCATTGACGACTGCGGAGACGGCTTCTGTTTTTGGTGAGATGCTGGCGTTTCAGAGTTTATACAAGAAAATCGAAGATCCCCGGGAGAAACTGGCCATGCTGATAGGTAAAATTGATGATACTATCGCGACCGTTTTTCGTCAGGTTTCGATGAATCGTTTTGAAAACGCCATGCATACCACAAGAAGAGAACAGGGTGAGCTGACCACCCAACAATTTTCCAAACTCTGGCGGGAAACTCAGGAAGCTATTTATGGTGATTCAGTTGAAATCACTGAAAATTATGATTTATGGTGGAGTTATATTCCTCATTTTCTACATACGCCGGGCTATGTGTACGCCTATGCGTTTGGAGAATTGCTTGTTTTGGCGCTTTATGAACAATATACTCGTAAACCCGAAGGATTTGCAGATCGCTATCTGGAATTATTAAGTGCCGGTGGATCTGACTGGCCGGAACACCTCATCAGTAAAATGGGATTTGACATCAACTCCCCGGACTTTTGGCAAAAAGGACTCCGGGTAATTGAAGGAATGATTGAGGAAGCGGAAAAATTAGCTGAGATTACGGAATCTAACGTATAATATGTCGATACCTAATTCGAAAATACAAAACGAAAATAAAGAACCGTTATCCGAAAAACGGGAAGAAAAAGCATTACGTAAATTTAAACAGGCTTTACGCGATCTGATCTTGTTATTACGTCAGTCGGCGGATGTTGAGACGGTAAGTCTATACTGGATCAACCATGACAGGCGTCAGTTTGTTTTAGAGACAAAAGACACGAGTTGTTCGAATACGATTTTTCAGGACCGGATATCGTTCGAAGATAGTTTTTTGAATGATTATAAATCGATCAAGGAATCGAAATCGCTCGAAGTAGGTAAGCAAATATCGGAACTGGATCTCAAGCATTATTATAATAAAGTTCCGGTTCGATTTATCCGTTTAATCCCTTTCATTAATAATGGATCAACCGTTGCGTTAACGGTACTTGAATCGAGCAACCGGGAAACACTGGATAATGTAGATGCCGCCGTAAGTGCCTATATCGATGCCATGAGTAATTTATTACATACATTCATGGAATTGAACGACTTGTATGAACAGCAAAAAGAATGGGTCGATTATGAAAAAAGTCTGGAAACACTCGATTCTCGTCTAAATAATATCGAGTTATTGACTCGCGTCATAAATGAGATGCAGCAATATGTACCGGGTGGCGGAGTAACCGTATTGGCACATGGAATGGGTAGCTGGTGTACCATTCAGAATTCTTTAGAAGCACAAAATGCACCTCCCATTGGTTTGCGTTTGGAAGAAAACACCATCGTTTCAGACGCTCTGGAAAGTGGTGAGCCATTTTTTACCATCCATTTTAACAGTAATCCGAAGCGGATATCGATGCGGGAACCATTAAGTAACGGCGCTTCCTTGGCTATTCCGTTGATGTTACAGGATCGACGTCAAATCGTGATTGTGGCATATGATGAGAATCCTTTGATCTTTAAAGAGTCTAATAAACATAAACTCCTTAATTATGCACGAATTGCGGCTCTCAAACTGGCCGGTTCCTATAATTCCTCAAAAAATTTAGAGGATGTTTTTACGAATTCATACGAGGCCTTCATTCCCGAACTTATGGAACAAACGGTTGATGCGGAATTGGAACGAACTCAAAAAGGACAAAATGCCTATACATGGTTTGGTTTCGTAACCGTCGCTAACTTGTCATCTATACGAACCCGGCTGCGTCTTGATGAGTTAAAACAAATGCAGAAAGACATCATACACCGGATAAACCCGTCAAATTTTGGAATTTCAGGCATCATCGGATATCATTCTGATTATGTGTATTCGTTCATCATTCAGGGTAATAATAACGAACTATTGGATCAGTGGATTCATGATTTGAATAAAAAGTTTTCGGAACCCTATCTTACCAACGCTGATCAGCAGATAAAAATTGATATCACGGTCGGTTACCTTATGGTTACGGAAGATAAAGAAGATGTGCATCAGATCATTCAGGAAGCAAAGGCCGCGTTATCAGCAGCCGTGAAGGCTAATAAAAATGCAGCATTAGGAAGTTAGAATAAGAGATTTACATGGGGAATATTTATTTAGTTATCATCGACGGATTAGGTGTTGGGGCACAAGAAGATGCCTATAAGTATGGAGATGATGGAAGTAACACGCTCGGACATGTTTCGGCGGTAACTCATTGTCGTTTACCGAATTTACAAAAAATGGGAATAGGGAATGTTATTCCATTAGACAGTATACCCCCCGTAAAAGAACCGATGGCCGCTTTTGGTAAAATGCGGGAAGTTGCCGCTGGCAAAGATTCAACTACAGGACATTGGGAAATATCAGGTATCGCGTTAGAACGACCGTTTCCTACCTATCCCAAAGGGTTTCCCAATGGGATAATCGAAAAATTTTGCGAAGGAATCGGTGTAGACGATGTATTAGTGAATAAACCTTACTCCGGCACGAAAGTAATCGATGATTATGGTGAAGAACATATGAAAACCGGTAGACCGATTGTTTACACCTCCGCCGATAGTGTTTTTCAGGTTGCCTGTCATACCGATGTCGTTCCGGTCAATAAATTGTATAAATGGTGTACGTTTGCCAGAGATAATATCATGACCGGTGAGCATGCCGTGGGACGTGTGATTGCACGGCCTTTCGAAGGTTCTCCCGGAAGTTTTCGGCGCATATCCGATCAAAGACATGATTTTTCGCTGGAGGCACCGGAACCCAATCTGCCGGGTTACCTTAATAAAAATGGAATTAAAACTTATTCAATCGGTAAAGTAATCGATTTATTTGCGGAGAAGGGATTCACTCAATTTCGCAGAACACGGGGAAATGATGAAGGCATCGCGCAGTTATTAAGTGCCATGAGTGCTATGAAAGATTCAGACAATAATAATTTTGTTTTTGTCAATTTGATTGACACCGATCAGCTTTATGGGCATCGCAACGATCCGGAAGGATATGCTTCCAGTTTAGAGGATTTCGATCGTGCTATTCCCGCTATCGATTCAAAACTAAATCCGAATGATCTTTTAATTATTACCGGAGACCATGGTAATGATCCGACAACTGAAAGTACGGACCATGCACGTGAGTTTGTTCCTTTGCTCGTTTATCCGGCAAAAAATGCTATCAATGTTGAATTGGGGATCAGAAAGACATTCCGTGATATCGCCGTATCGATAACGGATTATTTTGGATTGTCGAATCCGTTTGAAGGGCAATCCTTCATCAAAAATAAAGGAATGTAAAATGCTGGAAACAGAGATTTTAGATTATATTACGTTAAAAAAACGCAAAAAATCACAACAAAAATTTGTAAAATTCGTTATAACAAAGCATAATTCAGAGAGACATATTTCGAGCGGAATGGAATTTTATTGAAAATTGTTCTATTTTTCAAAGCTGAATGGAAGATTATATCATCTTATTTTTATACTCGTCTGAATTTTTAATGGAAATTGATAATCCTCATTACTAAAATAGGCAGCACACGTGGCTAAGAAGAAGAAGAAAAAAGAACCAAAAAATATCACCTCCAGCGGTATTTCTACGAGAGAATCACAATCGCTGGACAGATATCTTCAGGAAATCGGAAAAGTAAGTTTAATTACTCCGGAAGAAGAAGTTAGATTAGCCAAAGAAATCCAGGCCGGTAGCCAGGATGCGTTAGAGAAATTAACCAAAGCAAATTTACGTTTTGTGGTATCTGTTGCCAAACAGTACCAAAATCAAGGTCTTTCTCTTGGTGATCTTATTAATGAAGGGAACCTTGGTTTAATAAAAGCAGCTAAACGATTCGACGAAACCCGTGGTTTTAAATTTATTTCATACGCTGTATGGTGGATTCGTCAGTCTATATTGCAAGCACTGGCCGAACAAAGCCGGATCGTACGGTTACCTTTAAACCGTGTTGGGGCTCTCAATAAAATTGGTAAAGAACTTTCTAAACTTGAACAAGAATATGAACGTATCCCATCTGCGGCGGAACTGGCCGAAAGTCTGGATATGAGCGTTTCGGAAGTGGCTGATACTTTGAAAATATCAGGCCGACATTTGTCTGTTGACGCTCCATTTGCTCAAGGTGAAGATAACCGGCTTCTGGACGTATTAGAGAATGAAGAGACTCCCGATCCGGATAACGATTTGATGGGCGATTCACTGAAAGTGGAAATCGAACGGGCACTCTCCAAATTGACAAAGCGGGAAGCGGAAGTCATTCGTCTGTATTTCGGTATCGGACGTGAACATTCCCTTACGCTTGAAGAAATTGGGGAACGTTTTGATTTGACTCGGGAACGTGTTCGTCAAATTAAAGAAAAAGCTCTTCGCAAATTACGCCATCATAATAGAAGCATGGCTTTAAGAGCTTATCTCGGATAATCTATTATTAAAATATCGAAAATTATTTTAAGCCTCTGTAAAAAGCAGAGGTTTTTTTGTTAGCCCGGATTATTCACCAAGAAATTTTGTCGTGATCAAGGCGAAGTTAAAAATGCGCAAGAAGCGTACATTGGTACGTTGATTAAGCATTTTTAATTTCAACGCAGAGCACGGGAAAATTTCGCAGCTTTTTAGAGTCCTCAAATTTGGGTAATGACTAAATACTTGCAAATTATATATTAATAATACCATAAGTGCTATTTTTATTATTTACGTGAATAATTCGGGTTAGATCTGATATTGTCCCAAAACCTTGCCGTTCTTGTAGAACATTTTGAATTTTGCTACTATTGAGTGATAGAAGACTACGCAAAACCGTCTTTTGATCAATCTCTTCGTTGATCCAAAATCATGGTTATTCAAGATCTTCTTGTATTTTCTCTGTAAATACCTTCTTAACCCGGATTATTCACCAAGAAATTTTATAGTGACCAAGGCGAATAGAAAAATACGCACGAAACGTATCTGAATACGTTGAATAAGTATTTTTCTATTCAACGCAGAGCACGGGAAAATTTCGCAGCTCTTTTTTAACGTTCTCAAAATCGAGCATCGGTTCATTTTTAATAAGTTACTTAATTTACAACATGATATGTATTACTTCTTATTGGTTATGTGAATAATTCAGGATAATTTGAGTGGATGAAAAAAAAGTTTATATACATCTTAACAGTTGTTAATCTGTTCTTACTGAGCGGAACTATACCTGCATTTTCACAGACGTACACATTCAAAACGTATTCTATTCAGGACGGACTAAGTCAATCCGTGGTTCAGGCTATGATCCAAAGTAAGGATGGTTTTATCTGGATTGGGACAGGATATGGCTTGAGCCGTTTCGACGGAATTGCGTTTAAAAATTATTTCACCGATCAGGGATTAATTCAGAACAGAATTTATGCTTTGTGGCAGGATAAGACGGGAGATATCTGGATTGGCACCCAAAGAGGGATTTCAATATATAATGGTAAAAAGTTTAAAGCACCTGACTATCATTTAAATAGAATTTTAAATACCCCGGTCGATGTGATCAAAGGGGATGCTAACGGCCGCATCTGGATTGCAACCGAAGGACAAGGTGTTTTTTATATCAAAAACGATTCTCTGCATCACCTGACTAAAAAAAATGGCTTGGCAAGCGACCGGGTTCGCTCGATTATAATTGGTAAAAATGGAAGGGTATGGTTTGGGACCCGAAATGGAATGAACGGCCTGTTACCAAATGGAAAAATAGTAACGTATACGGTAAAAAATGGATTGGTCGATAATCACATACGTGATATTTGCCGCGGTAAAGATGGTTCTTTGTGGATTGGCACCCGAAATGGATTGAGTTATTTTAACAGTGGTTATTTTACCAATTTTACGACAAAAAATGGCTTAGTATATAATCAAATTCGTTGTTTGTTACTGAGTAAAAATGGGGATTTATGGATCGGTACCGAAGATGGACTCAGCAGATTCAGAGATGGAAAATTTGATAATTATACCGTAGCTAATGGATTAAATAACAACAATATCAATTCCATTATGCAGGATTCGGAAGGGAATCTGTGGTTGGGAACTTATGGTGGTGGGATGTGCCGGTTTACAGGTGAGCGTTTTACGAATTATACCATAAAAGATGGTCTGAATAATAATATCGTAACATCTATGAAACAGCTTTCAAACGGAAATCTGTTTGTGGGAACCTATGGTGGTGGTATTAATGTACTTCATAATCAGCAAATCAATCATATTACAACGAAAGATGGATTGGTTGATGATCGGATTTACAGTTTTTCAAAAATGAAAGACGGATCCATTTGGATTGCTACCCATGATGGTATTAGCGTATATCAGAATGGTAAAATACGGAAATCTCCCTTACCCAAACTCCCGTATCAAAAAATAAGATGCATTTTAAGAGACACTTCCGGGCGATATTGGATTGGTACGGATGACGAAGGGGTATTGATTGTTCATGGCAAAAAAGTAAGAAAATTTCAAAAAAAGAACGGATTAATTGGAAATAATGTCCGTTGTATTCATCAAACCAAAGATGGTGATGTTTGGATTGGCACTCTGGAAGGTATTACTCGTTATCATAACGGTCAATATACTAATTATACGGCAGGGCAAGGGCTTATTCACAGCGGAGTACTGTATATTTATCAGGATCATGAAGGGAATATATGGTTTGCTACTTATGGGGGATTGAGCCGGTTTGATCATGGTCGTTTTCATAATTTTAGCATAAAAAACGGATTGCGAAACAGTGTGTGTTATACTATAACACAGGACAAATCCGGAGATTATTGGGTTGGAACCAATAAAGGAATTTTAAAGATTAATCCGAACATATTGCTTTCCAGTGAAAAGAAAATCACCAATCTGAATAATTCGAACATAAGAAGGTATACGGCGAATATGGGCCTTGTGTCTAATGAAATGAACTGGAATGCCATTTATAAAGACACAAGCGGTAATATTTGGTTTGGATCTGTTGGTGGTCTGATAAAAGTAGATCCTTCATTGGTAAAACCTGATCCCATTGGACCGCCTGTTTATATATCCAACGTGCAGGTAATGGGTAAAAACTGGAACCGATCGAAAAAAATATCCGTAGCATATAATCAAAATTTTGTAACGATTCATTATGTCGGTTTGTGTTTTTCCACACCTGAAATGGTAAAGTATGAATACCGGCTAAAAGGAGTGGATCAGCATTGGGTTACGACAACGAAACGAAGTGTCCGTTATTCCGCGCTTACCGATGGAGATTATGTGTTTCAGGTAAGAGCGAGAAATAATGACGGTGTATGGAGTCCCAAAGTAGCTTCTATAGATTTTGTGATACAACCACCCATTTGGGAAAGCTGGTGGTTTATCGCTTCACTTGTTGTGATCATACTCATTATTATTGCATTAATATACAATAACTTACGTATTGGAAGGCTCGTGGATATCGAGCGCATGAGAGTCCGTATTGCCAGTGATTTGCACGATGATGTCGGCTCATCACTAACCGAAATTGCGCTGCAAACCGATTTCCTGTTAGCAGATAAATCATCCGATGACTTTTCCGATTCCATAAAGCAGTTAGGGGAACAAAGCCGGAAAATTGTAAGTACGATGGATGATATCGTCTGGTCGATTGATGCCAGAAATGACACGCTTGGCGACCTGACCGACCGCATGCAGGATTATGCTAATAGTGTGTTACCACGTAAACAAATTATGGTGAAATACGATTTTCGTGATATAGAAAACGAACATCAGCATAATTTGTCTGTCGATCTTCGTCAAAACTTGTATCTTATCTTTAAGGAAGCGATCAACAATATTGCAAAACATTCGGACGCGAGCAAAGTAGATGTATCCTTAACCCGCACTGACAGTCATTTTGTTATGATCATCCGGGACAACGGCAAAGGAATAGGTTCGAAAGAAAAGTTAACCGGACATGGTCTGAAAAATATGAAAATGAGAGCTAAGCGAATTGATGCTAAACTTGAATTTTTGGCAGATAATGGATTCGCGGTAAGAGTCACGGGAAAAGGTTTATAAAGTTCGTTTAGCCCATCAAAATCAAAGGATTAGAAACATGGCAAATGTAGCGATAGTCGAAGATAATGAGAAGATTCGTAATCTTATTCAGAAATTTTTGAATAAAGATGATGAGATCAAATGTCCGGTAGCTGTTGAATCCGTTGAAAAGTTATTTAAATTTCTTGATAAGGGAGAGGTTCCCGATGTGATTTTAATGGATATTGAATTACCCGGCATGTCAGGGATTGATGGTATGAAATTGATCAAAAACAGATTTCCGGATGTAGAAATCATTATTCTCACCGTTTATCATGATTCGCATAAAATATTTGATTCTTTGTGTGCCGGAGCCTCAGGTTATCTGCTGAAACACACTTCACTTCCTGAAATCAAAGAGGCCATTAATGTGCTTTTACAGGGTGGTTCTCCCATGTCTCCACAAATAGCCCGTAAGGTCATTAATTATTTCAGTCAGGACTCTCCCAAAAAAGAAACGAGTACGGATTTGACTCCAAGAGAACAGGAGATAGTAGTGGGATTGGTCGATGGACTTAGTTACAAAATGATAGCTGATCGCCTTGATATCTCAATTGATACTGTAAGGGCTCATATCCGTAATATTTATAAAAAACTACATGTGAATTCCAAAGCTGAAGTAATTGCAAAATCGTTAAAAGGGGAAATTTAATTTTGCATAAAAATGTAAGGGAATACCTATCTTTAGGTATAGTATTTTCAACATCACATATTCATGTGATTGAAGACTAACCATATATTTGATATTATTTTAATGAGATAAGAAAAGATCTTTTAGAGTCGTTAAAGAAATAGAAGATGTTATTAAACGGAGATATTCCGGTTGTAATTGTGATAAGCAAGTATTAGTAATTGAGAGTTTCAGTTTTAGCTATGAAAAGGTGATATTATGAAACGGCAAGTGGTTTTATTAATAATGGGCGCATTGATAACAATAGGTTTAAGTGGCTGCTACACACAATTGCAACCGATTAAACTGGATAATGGATTTAATGCTTACGATAATTATGGAGGCTACGCGCCATCGTCTTCAGATACTACCTATGTAAGCGGTTATCGCGATGGATATAACGACGCAAGTTACTATTTTAGAGATTATCAGGTTTATAACTATTGGAATGATATGGGCTTATATTCCTTTTACAGCCCATATGATTATTATGGTGGATATTACAGAGGATATTGGAGAACCGGCTGGAATTTAGGTTGGAGATATAATTTCTATTCAGATTATTACGGCTTTTACCCCTACTATGATTATCCATGGTCACCTTATTATGGAAGCGGAGTCTATGTAGCTTATAACTATTATAATTATCCGGATAATAAGATTGTCCGCCGGCACGAAGGTATCCGTGGAAGTGGTATTTACAGAGATGGCAACAGCCAGAATTATGGACACTCAAATGGAGTACGGCATGTCCGGTCCTCATCTTCGAATCAAGGTGGAACTTATGGATCAACCCGAACGACACGTGCGCGGGATTCTGGTTCTTCAGGACGGACACGATCGACCTATTCAGGACATAATCGTTCGAATAGTGGATCATCGTCAGGGTCAAGTGGCGGAAGCAGTACCAAAGCTCGTTCGAGCGGCAGAGGTGGCTCCAGTGGGTCTTCACACCGTGGTTCAGGACGTGGACATCGCAGCCAAAGTTATGATGTACAGAGTTTCTGGAGCCCGTCTTCAAGCAGGACTACGCGGTCTGATCAAAGACAAAGAGCAAGATTGGAAAATCTGAGACGTCAGAAAAGAATCCTTTATGAAAACAGAAATAGAGATCAAAAACAGAAATTAACTAAATTTTATGTTAATCCACGAAGAGAGAAGGCTCGTTTAGACAGAAGAGTTAGAAGATCACGATCACTTTCGAAAATTATGGATTCCATCCATTTCGATAATGGTACATTTAATTCTAATAGTCATCGAAGACGTTCTAATTTTAATTCATCAAATTCAAATCGTGTGAGAGAATCCGGCGTATCCGGTCGTTCCCGTTCATACCATTCATCTTCACATTCAGACAGGAGACATCGGCATTAATTAATATTTAGTGCGATTTTTCATTCCTACTATCAATTTTAAAAATATTAAGATGAAAACATTCAAAATTATTTCTTCAATAGGATTACTGTGTTTATTTTTTACCGGAAGTGCTTTTGGGCAGAATTATTTTGATGCCCTTCGCTATAATTTTTACAATCCGGGGAGTGATCCCATAAATATAGGGATGGCAGGTTCTGTGGTAGCTAATAAAAGTGGTTTGGGTACCGCTTCAGAAAACCCGGCAGCTATAGGTTTATTTAAACATAGCGTTATTTCCTTTGATTTGAGTTCACGTAATGTTTCTGAGGATGCTACTTATCTGGGGGTAAAAAATAATTTCAATAAGAGTCAGACTGGTATTTCCAATGCAGGAATTATATATAAAATGCCGACACTTCGTGGCTCAATGGTATTTGGAGCCACATACAATCAGATTACGGATTTCAACCGGGCCTTTAAGATAAATGCACAAAATAATCAGAATTCAATAACCGAATTTTTTAATCAGAATAGTTTCTATCACGATATTGCTTATCAGGGATTTGCGTTAGACTCGACATCATCAGGCGGTACTGAGTCTGTTTTGCGTCTGGCTCAGAATGGTTTTCAGGGAATAAATCAATATTCCGAAGTCAAAGAATCTGGTCAGATGGGCGAATATTCCATTTTTGGTGCAGCCGAATTTCAAAAGAATTTGTATTTAGGTGCGGCTCTTGCATTTCCGGTTGCTGATTATAAATATCACCGGAGCTTTCTGGAACGTGATTTAAATAACGTGTATCAAACATATCCTTATAATGTTAAGAATATTGATTCGGAAGATAAGATCCATGATAAGTTAACGGGCTTTTATGCGCGCATCGGTTTTGTTTATAAGGTAATGCCGTGGCTGAATATAGCCGGTAGTTACCGAACTAAATCGAAAATGAAAATAAAAGAGACCTATTTAAGTACCGTTTCAACCACATTCGATGACGGACAGAGTTATAACAGCAAAAATTCGGATGGCAACGGTATGATAAATTATGATGTAACAAGTCCGGGAAGACTGACACTCGGTGCTTCTATTGTTGATATGTCCGGGTTGAATGTGAATGGTTCGGTCGAATATGTAGATTACAGCAAAATAACGATGTCCATCCCTACCGATAAAAGTTATGAGATTACGCAGAATACCAATATCCAGAATAGTTTCCAGCAAGTTTGGAATTATAGTATTGGAGCATCCTACCGATTTGGATCCATCGTACCAAGAATTGGTTATGCTCACTATCCAAGCCCGCGTAAAACATTCGATGCCGCCAGAACCTATTATTCAGCCGGACTCGGAATTGGGATGTCGAAAGGTATCATGCTGAATATCGGTGTTCAAATGGCAACGTGGAAAGACAATGTGGTCCTCTATTCCGTTGCAACAAACAGCGGCACAAATAATATGACGGCAACAGAAAATGTCCATCATCTCAACGCCATGATAGGGTTGCGCTTTGCCTTCTAAAAGATTGGTAATCAACAAAAAATGGATTGACTATTTTTTGGGATTTGTAAATAAAATAGTCAATCCATTTTTTATATATCTCAATCTCAAGAACGGTTTTTTTAGTTTTTAAACGTTTTTAGTGTCATTACGAATCCCGGCCTGTCGGGTGAAGTAATCTCCTTCCGTAGTTAAAGCCAATAGCCCGAATTATTCACGTAACGAACAATAAACAATACATATCATATTGTAAATTAACGTGAGGTTTGTTTAAGACGAAGTATTAGAGTCTCCATTGTATGTCAAAAATGATAAAAATATCAATTCCTGAAAATCTTATTCATTATTAGAAGGCTTTGCAAAACCAG